>ERZ773181.832-NODE-832-length-30000-cov-8.833628_pt1 | contig 30000 bp, 17 predicted proteins | sample MGYA00581001_ERZ773181 | MGnify/ENA primary metagenome ERZ773181 (study PRJEB29015, sample SAMEA2737780) | human gut metagenome | biome: human gut; feature: human-associated habitat; material: faeces | place: China | collected 2012 ...
GTAATCAACCCTATCCGCCCTTCGGGCACCTTCCCCGTCTGGGAAGGCGAGTATTTCGCCATCTGGGGACATCACACAGTTTCCTGATTCCTTTATCTCTCTCCGCAAAGGAGGAGTTTTCTCAGGTCTTCTACTGTGTCGGCTACTTTTTCTGCGCCGGCTTCTTCGAGTTCCTGTCTGCTGCCGTATCCGTAAGCGACGCCTACGCTGGGGAGGCTGTTGGCTTTGGCGCCCAGGATGTCGTAGTTTGTGTCGCCAATCATGACGGTCCTGCCCGCCAGACTTTCTGCATTTCCATTACCGGAAAGCTGGCCCATGGCTTTGTGGATGATTTCTGCTTTCTGGCCGCGGCTGGCTTTCTTGGTGAGTTCGTCGCCGATGCCGCTTCCGCAGATGACGTCGAAGGCGTCGGTGAAGCCGAAGCGGTCGATGATTTTTCTTACGAAGGGTTCCGGCTTGCTCGATGCGACGGCGAGGACTTTTCCTTCCTTCTTGAGATCATAGAGAAGGTCTCCGATGCCGTCATAGGCTTCGCAGTCATAGAGTCCGCCTTCGTCTTCATACAGTTTCCTAAAGGCAGTGACGGCGGTGACGATCTGCTCGTCGGTCATGCCGTAGAGTTTTTTCATCTGCACATTGAGAGGCGGGCCGATGAAGCTGTGGAGCTTTTCTGCATCTTCTTCATGAATGCCTGCCTGATCGAGGCCGTACTTTACGGCTTTGACGATGCCCGGAGCGGATTCGGAAATCGTTCCGTCCAGGTCGAAGAAGTAGTAATTGTAAGAGTCCATGGCTCTCCTTTCAGGGAATAAAAGGGCTCCCGGCTTTGTACCGGGAGTCTCTTTTTATGGTTTTCTGTTTTTATTTTACACCGTGCATGATTTCTTTCAAGTATTCTTTCTTCTCGTTCTTCTCTTCTGCATTGTCCAGAAGGATGTCTACATAGCGGCTCAGCGTATCGGAGTCGGTGTAGTTGGAGATGAAGGAATCGGCCTTGTTGCTTTCCAGAATGATCGGGAATTCAACGGCTGAGAAAATCTGCATGGCTTTGAGATCCAGATCAGCGGGATCGGTGTATCCGGTAATCTCAGCGATATTCCGGATGACCTTGCTCCAGCACTGGCTGTGCAGAAGTGACAAGTAAATGAAGTACGTATCCTTGGCATCGTCGCTGGAAGGATTGGAGATGGAGCGGAAAAGTGCCGGGTGCTGGCGGGCGAGATGGAAATAGGCGATGATGTACTTCTTCAGCCTTTCCTTCGCCGAGAGCCTCGTATCGTCCAGGTATGCGACGATATTTTCCAGATTGCCCATCATGTATTCCAAAGCGCAGCCGATCAACTCTTCCTTCGACCCGAAGTAATAACGGACCGAAGCGATATTGACGTCTGCCTCTTTGGCGATCGAGCGGACGGTCGCCTTCTTGAAGCCTTCCTGCTGAAGAATCTTCACTGTAGCGGCGATCATCTTCTCGCGGACTTTTTCTCCTTTTCCAGTCAGTTTTTTATCACTCATAATGCAGTTCCTTTTCTCAAACTTACGGTCTTTCTGACGAAGGAGAGATCATCCTTGGATTCGCTCTTCTCGGTCAGGGCGCTCATCATCAGTTTCAAGCGGTTTGCCTGGTTGACTTCACTGGCACTGGCATCGCAGTCGAGAGCCAGGAATACGGCTTCCGGATACGCGGAGTGCAGTTTGTGGACCATGCCTTCACCGGTGATATGGTTCGGCAGGCAGGCAAATGGCTGCAGGCAGACGACGCCGCGGCATTCATGATACAGAAGATCGATCATGTCGGCGGTGAGGAACCAGCCTTCGCCGGCGCGGTTGCCAAGCGACAGGTACTGGGATGCTCTCTTGGCCATCTTCTCGATGCTTGTGATTTCATGGAAGCGTTTGGAATTCTTCACTGCCTTTTCCAGCGGCTTTCTGTACCATTCCAGGACGTAGCGGGAGAAGGTATCCTTCAGGTCTTCCCTCATGGAGCCGTCCATGAACTTTCTCTGGAAATGGCTGTCGAGAGAACCGTAGAGGAAGAAGTCAAGCATGCCGCTCGTTTCGGCTTCCCCGCCGTTCGCTTCGATTGCATGGACGATATCGTTGGATGCGATCGGGCTGAACTTGACGTAAATTTCACCGACGATGCCGATTCTCGGACGGCGCGGGCTGTCGTTGAGCGGCAGGCGGTCGAAGTCCTTGATGATATTGGCAAGGTTTTTCTTGTACTTGCGGAAGGATTCACCCTTGAGGATGGATTCGCAGCAGCGGTTCTGCCAGTCGCGGCAGAGGATTTCCGCGCTGCCTGGTGTCAGTTCATACGGACGTGTGCGGTAGAGGCACTGCTGCAGGGCATCGCCGTAAATGACTGCCTGTACAAGGTTCGTTGCCAGGGACAGCGAGAACTTGAAGCCAGGCTGCGGTTCAAAGCCCTGTGTGTTCAGGGAAATGACCGGAATCTGGGACAGGCCTGCTTCATCAAGCGCCTTGTGGATGAATCCGATATAGTTCGAAGCACGGCACATGCCGCCCGTCTGGGACATCATGAGCGCGGTGCGGTTCAGGTCATATTCGCCCGATTTCAGTGCGCGCATGAGGGAGCCGATCGTGATGATGGCCGGGTAGCAGGCATCATTGTTGACCGAAGCCAGCCCTTCATCGATATCCGCGCGGACCGGGGAAAGGACTTTGACATTATAGCCGGCAGCCCTTGCAGCAGCCTGGATGATCGGGAAGTGGATCGGGGACATTTCAGGAACGAGGATCGTGTAATCCTTGTCGTTCTTCATTTCCTCGGTAAACTCAGCCTTCGCATAATGGATTTCCGGCACATGATCGCTGTCCTGGATTCTTTCCTGGATAGCGGCCTTCAGCGAACGGAGACGGATACGGACAGCGCCGAGGTTCAAGCTCTGGTCGATCTTGAGGCAGGTGTAGAGACGGTCTCTCTTGCTCATGATTTCCTGTACCTGATCGGTAACGACGGCATCAAGGCCGCAGCCGAAGGAGTTCAGTTCGACGAGCTCAAGATCCGGATGGCGTGTGACGTATTCAGCTGCCTTGTACAGACGGCTGTGCCAGGTCCACTGGTTCATGACACGCAGATTCGGGAATTCGCCGCCCACCATGGATACGCCGTCTTCGGAAAGGACAGCCATGCCCAGCTGGTTGATGAGGTCAGGAATCGAATGGTTGACCGTCGGGTCGACATGGTACGGACGGCCTGCCAGCACGATGCCGATCAGGTGCTTGTCATGGATTTCCTTCAGGATGCGTTCTGTCTCATCGCGGAGCGATTTCCTGTATGCCTCTTCCGCCATTTCGCCTGCATTCATGGCAGCTTTGAGTTCATCGCCGGAAATGCCCATCGGCTTGAAGAATTCTTTCAGGCGGCCGTAGAGCTGCTTGGGCGCATGGAGCGGAAGGAACGGATGGTAGAATGTAGTCTTATATTTGGAGAGGACTTCGTCCATATTGGCCTGGATGTTTTCCGGATACGAAGCGACCATCGGGCAGTTGTAGCTGTTCGTGCTGCCTTCGTCCGGGCCCTTGTCGATGCACGGGTACCAGATGAAATCCGGATGGTGCTTGGCAAGGTCATAGACATGCGCATGGGCAAGCTTGGCCGGGAAGCATTCGGAATACGAAGGAATCGTTTCCATCGCTTCGGTCGGGATGTCACGCAGCTGTTCGCTGGATGTGACGACACGGTAGCCGAGCTTCGTGAAGAAAGCATGCCAGTACGGGAAATCTTCGTACATGTTCATTGTACGCGGAATGCCGACGGTGCCTCTCTTGGCCTGGCCCGGTGTCAGGGACTTCCTGTGCCAGATCTCGTCGTACTTCCAGCGGTAAATATTCGGGAGCGTGGAATGTGGTGCGCTCTTGCCGGTCAGCATGATAGCGGTGCCTCTCTCGCAGCGGTTGCCGGAAACGAAGGCACGTCCGTCGCTGAAGCGGGTAATCGTAACCATGCAGTGGTTGCCGCAGCCCGGGCAGCGTTTCATTTCATTCGTGAGTGACAGGCTCTTCAGCTTTTCAGGGGTGACGAGCGAGGTCACATGGCCTTCCGGACATTTATCTTTCGTAATCAGCGCAATACCGTAAGCGCCCATCAGCCCTGCGACATCCGGACGGATGACATGGCAGCCGAGGAGCAGTTCCAGTGCGCGGAGAACGGCATCATTATAGAACGTACCGCCCTGGACGACGACCTTATTGCCAAGATCAGCCGCAGTACGCAGGCGGATGACTTTGTACAGCGCATTCTTGATGACAGAATAGGAAAGGCCGGCAGAAATGTCTGCGACCGATACACCGTTCTTCTGCGCTTCACGGACACGGGAGTTCATGAAGACCGTGCAGCGGGAGCCCAGGTCGACCGGGTGCCTGGCTGTCAGAGCGATGCGTGCAAATTCCTTGACGTCCATGCCAAGGGACTGTGCAAATGTATCGAGGAAGGAACCGCAGCCGGAAGAGCATGCTTCATTCAGAAGAATGTCGTCGACAGCGCCGTCCTTGATGCGGCAGCACTTCATATCCTGGCCGCCGATATCCAGAATCGTGGAAACATCCGGCAGGAAGTGCTTGGCGCCTCTGTAGTGCGCCATCGTTTCGACTTCACCTACATCCGCTTCGAGCGCTCTCTTGATCAGCTCTTCGCCGTAGCCGGTGACACCCGCGCCGCAGATGACGGCTTCCTTCGGGAGCTTGTCATAGAGGTCCGTCAGGATCTTCCTGGCACCGTTCAGCGGAGTACCCTTATTTCCTGCATAGTATTCATAAAGGATATTGCCTTCCCTGTCGAGAAGGACAGCCTTGATCGTTGTGGAACCAGCGTCGATGCCGAGCCATACCGGGCCTTTTGCCTTGGAAATATCGGCTCTTGGCGCATGGAAACGAGCATGGCGTTCCTTGAATTCCTTGTAATCTTCTTCCGTTGCAAAAAGCGGCGGGAGCGTCTTGGCATTGCCCAGATCGGATTCCTCCGAGTTCTCCACCTTCGTCAGCCAGCTGTCAAGATCGAGCGGCTTGTCGTGGCAGGCAGAAACAGCAGCGCCGATAGCGACATACAGTTCGCCGTGTTCCGGAACGATCATATCCTCGTCCTTGATATCCAGAGTCTTCTGGAAACGTTCGCGAAGGATCGGCTGGAACGTCAAAGGACCACCAAGGAATGCTACCTTGCCGTGGATCGGGCGTCCGCAGGTCAGGCCGGAAATCGTCTGATTGACGACGGACTGGAAAACGGACAGTGCAATGTCTTCATGAGAGACGCCTTCATTCAAGAGCGCCTGGATATCTGTCTTGGCGAAAACGCCGCAGCGGGAAGCGATCGGGTAGATTTCCTTCGCCTTCTCGGCCATCTTTCCAAGGCCTGCTGCATCGACAGAAAGAAGAGATGCCATACGGTCGATGAATGCGCCCGTGCCGCCTGCGCATGCGCCATTCATACGCTGATCGACACCATTTCTCAGGTACGTGATCTTCTCATCTTCGCCGCCCAGCTCGATGATGACATCCGTATCCGGATTGAACGTGCGGATTGCCTTCGTTTCCGCCAGGATTTCCTGACAGAAAGGCAGTCCCATCATCTTTGCAAGTCCCATGCCGCCGCTTCCGGAAATGGACGCGGTGATACGGTAACCCGAATAATCCTTCTGAAGTTCCTTCAAAAGGGAAATCGTCGCGCTTCTGATATTGGACATATGACGCTGGTACCGTCCGAAAAGCAGTTTCAGGTATGGCGACAGGGCCACGACTTTGACCGTGGTCGAACCTACGTCGATACCGACATGGATAACAGGTTTCATGGAATAACCTCCTGGACTCTTCCGGAGTCTTTTTGCCCCGCTCCCAACTGCGGGTGGTGAAAAAGAATTCCCTATACGAAATAATGATTAATGTTTATAATCATACGATTGATTTGTTCGATTATATTTTAACACTTTTTGCACATAAGAACAACGGAAGAAAATCATACACGTGTTTATAATTCATACATTTTTACCGATAAATTCGGATAAAATGATAGATAACTTATAGAATACTATGAAAAGAGAAAAAAAGATACAGGACTGAAAAAATATTTTTATCAGCCTGTATCTTTTTTAAATGAAAATTTTAGATGCGTTTAATTTTAAATTTTTCTTTCCGTTTTTGATTTTCCATCAAAATGCATGAAATTACAGAAAATATTCCTACTTCATTTCTTTTGCATGAGCCGGGGCAATCCTTGTGTAGAACATGATGACAGCCAGCACATAGCAGACGACCATGATGATTCCCATCGGAAGTGCCGTCTGGTCCCCTGCAATGCCGACGACCGGCATCATGACGCCGCCGAGAATCATGGAGAAGAAACCGATCAGAGCCGAGCCGCTCCCTGCATTTTCACCGCAGCGCGAAAGTGCCAGCGATACGGAAGCCGCGCCCATGACAGAAAGCGGGACGATTGTCACGAAAAGGACGGGAATCATGTACCAGATCGGCGCCTTCACAATGATGCCTGCCAAAAGGAAGAAGGAAGCGATGAGAGGAATCAGAATGGAATACTTCAGCATGACCACCTCGCGCACCGTCCCTGCCAGTCTTGCCGGCAGCGCACCGACCAGCATGAGTCCCACGCCGATGCCGCCGAAAATATAGCTGTACTGCTGCGGGGTGACATGGTAGATGTTCTGGAAAAGGAAGGAAGAACCTGCGATATAGGAGAAGAAAGCGCCGAATACAAAGCACTGTACCAGGCAGTGGCCAAAGAAATAACGATTCTTCACCAATGTGCCGAACGCCCTGAACCCGTCAGAGAAACGGCGCACGCGGTCCGTCTTCTTCAGCGTTTCCTTGTACGCCATCGTCGCCATGATCTGGATGATACCGACAGCCGTCAGCACAAAGAAAATGCCGTGCCAGGACGTGAAGAGAAGAATCTGCCCGCCAAGAACAGGCGCCGCGATCGGAGCAAGACCATTTACCATCATGAGGATCGCCATGAAGCGCATGAGCTCCGGCCCTTCGCACACGTCCCTTGCAATGGCACGGGAGATGACGATGCCGAACGCCCCTGAAAGTCCCATGATGAAACGGAAAACAAGGAATACATAAATATTCGTGCAGACAGCGCAGACAGCCGATGCAATCGTGAAACCGCCCATCCCGATAAAAAGAGGCACCTTGCGCCCCATGCGGTCACTGACCGGCCCGCCAAAAATCTGCCCCAGCGCCATGCCGATCATCGTCATCGTTAAAGTCATCTGCGTCATCGATGTGGAAATGGAAAAATAAGAGGACAACTCCGGAAGCGACGGCAGGTACATATCCGTAGACAGCGGCGCCATTGCAGACATCACTCCCAGAAAAATCGTCAGAAACGTCAAAGAATTCATCAAACTCCCCTTCCTGCTGCCAAAGAAAAAACTCCGTCTAGTATACGGAGTTCGCCTGAGACCCGGGCCAAGCCCTGCCTCGCTCTGCCAAGCAGCATGCAATTATCAGTTAGTATTGTTATCTATTTTAAAAAATATTTTAGAAATTGGCAAGAGGGAGTTTGTGGATGAGAGAAAAAAAGATAGAAATGGGGGAATTAAAACCATACAAATAGGAAAAGGTGAAACAATTGAAAGATTAAAACCGGAGGACGAGGGAAAAGAGAAAAGATTAAAACCATACAACCAGCCTGACGGCTGTCGGAAATGATGTTTTCGTCGCTTTCGGCGCCACCTTCCTCTACGAGGCAAGGTCAAACACCCTTAAACCAAGGCTTTGCCTTGAGGAAAAGGAAAACCACAAAACCTCGCTTCGCTCGTGGAACCTTTTTAGATTAGAAAGTTCAATAAATAATCAACCCTATCCGCCCGGCATCAGAAACCAGGCCGGGCACCTTCCCCGTCTGGGAAGGTCAACACCATTTCCTTGCTTCGCAAATAGAAAACAGGCAAACCAAGCTGCGCTTGAGGAAAATAATTAAAACCATACGACCTCGCTCCGCTCGCGGAACCTTTTTATAAAAACCAATGAATACTACACCCCTTTCTGCCGCATTCGCGGCAGCCTTCCCCGACGGGGCAGGTCAAAACCTTCCGTGCCGGCATGTACTGATATTATCAACGGTGATTTAAATGCGTTTACCATAAATGAAAACCGTAAGGCACTCATTCGATACTATCATCAGCAACGAAGCGGAGGACTTCAACCTCCCCGTCGGGAGAGGATCCGGCTTATCTTTTAACTGTTGCCGGAGAAAGGGGTGTAGTTCCTTCGAGCGAAGCGAAGTTGTTTGGTGTTTTTATATAAGCGCCTTATTCTTTCCCGCTGCAGCATCGCTACTTATGGACAATTATCAAATTTTCCCAACAAAAAAGACTCCCGAAGGAGTCTCTTTTGGGTTTTATTAGAAGGAGTAGTTGAGTTCTACGCCCCATGCGTCGTCCGGATCTTCGACAGAAGAGCCGTCGATTCCATCTGCTTTGCCTGCAAAGTTGTAGTAAGCGTCGAGTTCTACGTTCTTCTGAAGAGCTACGCCTGCACGTGCTACCCAGAACTTCACGTCTGCGCCGTTAAGCAGGCCGTAGTCGAGCTGGTCGGTCAGGTCGAGAGCGGAGTTGCCGAGCACGTAAGAAGCGTAATCAGCATCTACATAGTGTACGCCGAGTGTCCAGGTGCCTGGTTTTTCTACGTCAACTGCGCCATAGGTAAGGCCTGCGGTCCAAAGAGCTGCATGGCCGATGTCATGATTGAAGCGGGACTGTACATAGTCGCCGTCGAGTGCGAGGTTGCCGCCGAGGTCGATGCTGGTGCCTGCACCCCAAACGCTGACTTTAGCACCTTTGGCTTCACTATTTGCCACTCCGTTACCATTCAGTTTATGGGTTGGTTTCAGGTAGAAAGCAGAGACATCAGCGGTGTCGCCGAGGTGTCCGGTCAGTTTTGCATACCAGTTTTCTGTATCTTTCTTGGATGCGTAGATGCTGGCAATATCGTCACTATCAACTGCATAGTATTCAGCAGCGGATGTCAGGTAGCCGTAGCCTGCTTCGATGCCGAAGGAACCATTGTCCCAGCCTGCGGAAATGCCGTCATAAATGCCGTCTTCATCCCAGAAAACACCTGTCTGGTCAAGAGCTACGCCCTGACGGCCGATGGATACGTGGGTGGCATCATTTGGTTTCCACAGAGCGAAGATGCGGTCCATGGTGGTATCCTTGTCATCGCTGTCTTTGAAATCCATTTCAGAAACGAAACGTCCGTTGACGGATACTTCGTCATTGACCTGGCCGGATACGTTGATTCTCATACGGCCTGTCCAGGAATCACTCTTTGCATTATCAGTGTCAATGTTTCTCTGGTACTGCATACGAGCATCGCCGGACCATGCGAGGTTGCCAACTTTCTTTTCAAGGTTGGAAACGCGAATGCCCAGGTTTGCGAGTTCGTCAGCGTATTCGCCAGCGAGTTTGTCCAGAGTTGCACGCTGCTGCGCATTCAGCTGATCTTCCTTAGCGAGCATGCGGGCAATGATCTGCGCCATTTCATAACGGGTGATGTTTCTTTCGCCTTTGAAGGTGCCATCCGGATAGCCTTCAACGACGCCCTGTTCGGACAGGGATTCTACTGCCTGATAGGCCCAGTCATTCGGGGTCACATCAGAGAATGGGTTTGCTGCGTATGCGGATACGCCAGCGGAAAGTGCTGCGACAGCAGCGATTGCGAGAATCTTTTTCATGCTTCTCTCCTCTAAAAGTAAACTCGTCCCGAGTATATTTCAGGAGAAGACTTGCTCGAGTGACCGTGTTTCCTCTGCTGCTTCCCCTGTTCCCTTGGCGGCCTTGCGGGACATTCTAAGCCGCCATATATAAAATAACACAATTATTAGAGCTTAACAATTGAATTATTAGCAATATATTATTTTTGTATTGAAATTCATTATTTGTATAATTATATATCATTAATTTATTATGAGTGGATCATGATTTAAGGCCGCTTTCTGTTTTAGGAGTACCTTTATATTATATGCGGTATCCTAAATACTTATATTTGACGCACCTATTCTAACATACTGGTCATACCATGTAAAAATGATTTTTATCTATATTTATGTTATTAGATTTTGGGAGTTGGAGCGTGGAGGAAGAGGGAACCCGGGCAACGTGAAAACCAGGAAACTAGGAAACCAGGAAAAATTTTACAATCAGCCTGCTGCGTGGTAATCAACCCTATCCGACCTTTTTCGAAAATGAACCCCTTTCGGCGCATCCGCGCCACTTTCCCCTGACGGGGACAGCTAAACCTCGCTCCGCTCGCGGAACCTTTTTATAGAAACCAATGAATACTACACCCCTTTCTGCCGCATTCGCGGCAGCCTTCCCCGCTGGGGCAGGTCAAAACCTTCCGTGCCGGCATGTACTGATATTATCAAAAGTGATTTAAATGCGTATCTTATTTTACGCCGCATTATCACTATCTTCCTATTCCCGCATTTTCGCAACAAAAAAAGGCCGGATTTCTCCGGTCTCTGTTTGTTAAGCGTTTGCGCTTCTGAGTTTTTCTTTGAATGCTCTGTCTTTTCCTGTAGCACGGCAGTCGCGGCAGTAGCCGTAGATTTCTACTCTTGGTTCTGCTGCTTCGAAGCCATATTCTTCGTCGAGGACTTCTGCGTAGTCGGACTGCAGTCCTACCTCTACCGGGAAAATCCTGTGACAGGAGAGGCAGACCGCATGATGGGAAGGAGTTCCGTGCGCGTATTCGTAGCGGATCAGGCCATCAGCCAGCATGGTGGAACGAAGCAGTAAGCCGTTTTCAGCAAGAGCTTCACAGTTTCTGTACACGGTGGACAGGGACAGACGCATGTCCTTTCCACGAACGGCTTCATATACTTCTCCTGCTGTCAAAGGCAGGCTCTTTTCCAGCACTTTCAGAATCATTACGCGTGCTTTCGTCCTTTTTAAATGCTTTTTCACTAAAATTTCTTCAAAGCTTCCCATAGCGGCTCCTTGTTTCTTGTTAATCAGGGTTTCTCAAAAATTCAGCAAACTATCTGTATGTTTTAAGTTTTAAATTATATAGTATGCTATACATTTCATATTATAAGGTCTTTTTCCGTTTTTTCAAGTTTTTTCTTGTGCTTTTACATGCACTCAATGAAATTTGTTAGAAAAAACCGCGCTGGGAACGCGGATTTCTTCTTTACGGAATACCTTGAAATGAAAAAAGAGGATGCAGAAGGATTTCCCCTCCGCATCCTCTGTCTTCCGTTCTGCTTACTGCAGTTCGTACTGATAGTCTTCGCGGAGGACGCGGATAGCGCCTTCGTCGCCTTTCATGGCAGCTTTGATGAGCCAGGCCATGGCCTCTTTCTCATCTTTTTCGCAGCCTTCACCGGCGGAGAGTGCATAGCCGTAGTGGGCCATTCCGAAGGCATCGCCTTCTTCAGCGGCTTTCTTGTACCAGGAAACAGCTTTTGCAATGTCTGATTTTACGCCAATGCCGGCTTCAAGGCAAAGCCCCATTGCGGAATACGCAGCAATGATTCCGTTTTTTGCTGCTTTCTCATAGCATGCATACGCTTCTTCCTGATGCTTGCCTGTTCTGGTATAGGCATCGCCCAGGCGGTAGTAGACGTCCTTGTCGCCGAGTTCTTCGGCTTCCTTTGCCATGGCTTTCGCCTTTTCCTCATCGACTACGCCGGCCTGTCCGGTGACGTATTCAGCGCAGGATACGGCGAGGAATACGCGAAGTGTGGCATCGCCGTCAGGGTCGCCCATTTCGCGGCCCTTCCTGATCCACATTTCCGCAGCAGCCAGGTCCTTGCGGACACTGGTTCCCTGCGCATAGAAGAGACCGGTCATCAGCATGGCGGCGGTGTCGCCCCTTTCGGCTGCCAGGAGGTAGTACTGGAATGCCTTTTCAGGACTGACACGGCCAAGCATGCCTTCGTCGTAGAGTTTTCCCAGAAGGGATGCAGCTTCGGCGCTTCCGTCGTCGCTTGCGCGTTCAAGGGAGCGTCTTGCCTTTCTCGGGTTCGGCTTTCCGCCATTGATGCCCTTCATGTACATTCTGCCCAGAAGAAGGTTGGCACGGGAAATATCGTAACTGGACGCGATCTTCCAGCAATTTTCCGCTTTCACTTCGTCCTTGGAGACGCCCTCTCCCTTTTCCAGCTTTTCACCGATCTGGCAGATTTCCTCGGCCGCTTCTCTGGCTCCGAGATTGGCGGCTTTCCTAAAGTAGGTGACAGCATCATCGATACTGCCGGTATGGAGGCAGTCCTGCCCCATCGAGTAGTAATATTCCATCATTCTATCTGATGCCATTTGTTCCGCTCCTTTTCTTCTTGAAAGTATCGCTCCCGCCTTTTCCGGATTGACCGCTCCTGCCAGAAAAAATGCATTGGCAAGGCGGCTGAGGGGTTCCCCCAGCCGCCGAATCGCCAGTGATTCTTATACCGTGATGAAATTGGCTTTGCAGAAAAAGTCAAAAGCAAATCGCTTGCAGCCTGCTCATGCAGGTCTTTTTGTTATCTGAATTCCTTGCAGAGGTCTTCGAAGAGTTCTGCAGATGGTTTTTCTACGTGGTCGATCAGGCGTACGTCCTTGGACGGTACGATGTCGCCGAAAGCAACGGAGTCCTTTTCTTCGTAGATGACGCCGGTCACGAGGCTGTTCGTTTCGCCGAGCAGTCTGTATGCAGCTGCTTTGCTGGACGGATCATGATCCGGTGCTACGTCTTCCATCTTGACCAGGTGTTCATTGTACCACTGAACGGTGTTCAGGTGGTTGAATGTAACGCATGGTGTGAAGATGTTGACATAGGAGAAACCTTTATGGTCGACAGCTCTTTCGATGACGTTGATCATGGTCTTGCTGTCGATAGCATAAGCCTGTGCTACGAAGGTAGCGCCGGCAGCCAGTGCCATAGCCGGAGCATCGAGCGGAGTCAGCGGGTTGCCGTCCGGGGTTGTCTTGGTGACGAAGCCCTTATCGGAAGCCGGAGACGTCTGGCCCTTTGTCAGGCCGTATACCTGGTTATCGAATACGAGGTATGTGATGTCCATATTTCTCTTGATCGCATGCATAGCATGGCCCAGGCCGATGGCGTAGGAGTCGCCGTCGCCGGAGCAGACGATCATGTGCTGATCCTTGTTAGCACATTTGATGCCCTGTGCGAAAGGAAGAGCTCTGCCATGCGTCGTGTGGGCGCCATAGCAGTACTGATAGCCGCCGATACGGGAGGAGCAGCCGATGCCGGAAATCAGTGTGATATCCTCATTGGCCCAGCCCTTCTTGGCGCATACAGCGGAGATGGCGTTCTGAATGCCATAGTCGCCGCAGCCGGGGCACCAGTTCGGTACGATTGTATTTTTATAATCTCTCGGTGAAGCCATATCAGTATACCTCCTCAGCTTTCTTTACAATCGTGGATGCCAGGAACGGAGTTCCGTCATACTGCAGGAGAGACAGGAGCTTGTCGTGGCAGGCGAAATTGATGGCGAAAAGTTCATGCAGCTGTGCGGTGAGGTCTTCTTCTACGATGAGGACCTTCTTTGCGCCATTGATGTAAGGAGCGAGCGCTTCGGTCGGGAATGGAGAGAGAAGTCTGAGCTGGAGGTGGTTGACCTTCTTGCCCTGAGCTTCCAGTTCTTCACGAGCTTCTTCGATTGCGCCGTTTGTGGAGGTGACGCCGATCAGGAGCAGATCGCAGTCGGTATCTTCATGAGCCACGGTGAATGGCTGGATAGCTTTAGCCACACCAGCGAATTTCCTGTGACGTTTGTTCATCTCCATGACGCGGTCAGCCTGACCTTCAGCCGGTTTGCCGAATACATTGTGTTCGAGGCCGGTGGAGAGGAACATGCCGTTCTTTACGCCAGGAATCGTTCTCGGGGAAATGCCGTCTTCGACATCTTCGAAACGATGGAAGTATGCTTTCTTTGCCGTATCAAGTTCCGGCAGACCTTCGGTAACGAGCTTGCCGCGTTTGATAGCGATGCGGTTCGGATCGAAAGCCGGTACGGACTGTTTGCACATACCAAACTGCAGATCGGAAAGGAGAATGACCGGAGTCTGGAATTCTTCAGCCAGGTTGAAAGCTTCCTGGGTAATGTAGTAGCAGTCTTCGATAGAAGATGCAGCGAGGACGATCTTTTCAGCATCGCCATGGCCGGAAGCAATCGCATAGCGGATATCGCTCTGTTCTACCTTCGTAGCCATGCCCGTGGACGGGCCTGCACGCATAACGTCAATGATGACGACCGGGATTTCTGCGATGGTTGCCATGGAAATGGATTCAGCCATGAGGGAAAGCCCTGGGCCGGAAGTAGCGGTGAAAGCACGAACGCCGGCATAACCTGCGCCCATAGCCATCATGCAGGAGGACAATTCGTCTTCCGTCTGTACGACCGTACCGTTGATCTTGTGTACGACTTTGATCATGTATTCCATGATTTCAGAAGCCGGGGTAATCGGGTAAGATGCCATGAAGCGGGCACCTGCGGAAATAGCGCCGAGGGCTGCTGCTTCATTGCCAAGCAGGTACAGCTGATCTTTCTTCGGAGGAGTTGCCAGAGCACCCAGAGATACGCCCTGCAGCTTCTCGATAGCTACATCATAGCCGTCCTTGAAAATCTGTTTGTTCTTGGAAACGATTTCTTCGCCCTTCTTGCCGAAGCGTTCAGCGATGAAACCATAGAACGGGTCTTCCGGGAATCCCAGAACGCCTGCGCTCATGCCCAGTGCAGCGATGTTCTTCATCTGCATGCTGCCGTACTTTCTTGCCAGCTCCGTGATTGGAAGCGCCAGGAAAATACATCCGGAATGTGCGTCAAATTTCGGGTGGAATGCGTCATCAGCGATGATAACGCCGCCCTTCGGAACTTCATGACCGTGAAGGTCGATAGTCTCCTGGTCCAGGGCTACCAGGCAGTCTACATGCTCACCGATCGTAGCGACTTCTTTCGTTGCGATACGCAGGGCAATCGTTGTATGACCGCCCTTAATGCGGGATGCGAAGAGACGCTGGCTGAAAAGGGAATACCCTTCCTGTGCCAGTACGCGTCCGAGAATTTCGCCGCAGGATTCTACGCCCTGACCCTGCTGTCCGCCCATTTTCCAAATAAAATCACGTTTCGTTTCCACTCCATCTGCCTCCTTGCTGATGAATGTAAAGGAAATAAATATAATATGGGTTCTTTTATATGCGGATTTCCTTATTACGCGAGACATCTATCCATCTGATGTCCTTTCTATTATACCATATATGACATTTTTTCAACCTGAATGGGAATGGTTTTATACAATTTATAGTGCCGCAAAATTGGTTCTGCTACCCGGGGAGAAAGACAAGCAAACCAAGCTGCGCTTGTTGGAACACCATAAGACTTTGGAAATGGGAAAAACATGATAAAACCATAAAACCTCGCTGCGCTCGTGGAGATGAACCTCCTCAGGCGCATGCGCGCCAGCTCCCCCTACGGGGCGAGCTCTGACACCCTTAAACCGAACTTCGTTCGTGGAAAATACCATAAAACCAGCCTGCGGCTGTAAGAACTTCATCTCATTCGTCGCCTTCGGCGCCACCTTCTCCTTTCGGAGCAAGGTTAACACCCTTAAACCTCACTTCGTTCGAAAAAACACCATACATCCTCGCTTCGCTCGAAGGAACTGCACTCCTTTCTGTCACTCCGTGACATCCTTCCTCTCCGAGGCAGGTCTCAAGAGGAATAAAGAAAAGATTTTTAATCTGATTTGTTTGAAACCTTTCTTAATCCTATCCCTACCATACGCCCTTCCCTTCCAGGGCAAGGTCAAGGGCCTATCTTGGCCTTTCGCTCTGCTAAACTCACGCAAAAAAGAAGGACCTTCGGTTGGGAAGATCCTTCTTTTTTATTTGATCCGCTAATGTTCAGGGATTATTTAATGTCGTACATACCGCTGACGCCTTCTCTGAGGTTGATCAGGATATTCTTTGTCTGGCTGTAGTGTTCGAGCATAACCTTGTGGGTTTCTCTGCCGATGCCGGACTGTTTGTAGCCGCCGAATGGTGCGCCTGCCGGGAGGTCGTTGTAGGTGTTGACCCACATACGTCCGGTGCGTACAGCACGTGCTACTTTCAGAGCGGTGTCGATGTTCTTGCTGAATACTGCGCCGCCGAGGCCGTATACGCTGTCGTTTGCCAGAGCAATGACTTCGTCAGCTGTCTTGAATTTCTGTACAACGACAACTGGTCCGAAGATTTCTTCCTGGCATACGCGGCAGTCATTGTTTCCTGCGATCAGGATAGTCGGTTTCATGAAGAAGCCTTTGTCGCAGCCGTTTTCGGTGTAGCGTTCGCCGCCGGTTACGAGAGTTGCGCCTTCTTCGAGGCCGATCTTGATGTAACTGAGGACTTTATCCTGCTGTGCTTTGTAGATCTGAGCGCCCAGCTGGGTGGTCGGATCGGTCGGGTCGCCTACTTTGACGCCTTCGAAGGTTGCTTTCAGATGTTTGATGAATTCATCGAAAATGCCTTCCTGAACGAAGAGGCGGGAGCCTGCGCAGCATACCTGGCCCTGGTTGAAGAGGATGCCTTTGCATGCGCCGTCGACAGCCTGCTTCAGGTCTGCGTCGTCGAATACGATGTTGGCAGATTTGCCGCCCAGTTCGAGGGTGACGGGGATGAGTTTGTCACAGGCAGCCTGGTATACGCCGTGGCCTACTTCGGTGGAGCCGGTGAATGCCAGTTTGTCCAGGTCCGGGTGGTCAAGGAGCCACTGACCGGATTTGGAGCCTTTGCCGGTGATGACGTTCAGCACGCCCTTCGGGAGGACGTCCTGGATGAGGCGGGTGAGTTCCATGAGGGACAGGGATGTATGGGAGGACGGTTTAATGACGATGGTATTTCCTGCTGCCAGGGCGGGAGCCAGTTTCCAGCATGCCATGGTGAAGGGGAAGTTCCAGGGAATGACCTGGCCTACCACACCTACCGGTTCATGGAGAATGAGGGAGAGGGTGTTGTCGTCGAGCATGGTGGCAGAGCCTTCCCATGCGCGCAGGCACCCTGCAAAGTAGCGGAAATGGTCGCTGCCCAGGGGAATGTCGGCAGCCTTGGTTTCACGGATGGGCTTGCCGTTGTCCAGTGTTTCCACCAGTGCCAGATGGTCTGCATTGGCGTCGATGATGTCTGCAATTTTCAGCAGGATATTCTGTCTTTCGATGGGAGAGGTCTTGGACCAGGCGGGAAGGGCTACTCTTGCCGCTTTCACTGCTTTGTCCACGTCTTCTTTGGTTGCTTCTGCGAAATAAGCCAAGTGCTCGCCATTTGCCGGATTGTGGGCGTCAAAGGTAGCGCCGTCAGAGGCGGGAACGAATTCGCCATTAATGAAGAGACCATACTGTTCCTGAATGTCTGCTTTTGCCATAATAATACCTTCCTTTCAATCACTTGCGGGGATAATCCCCTGTATGAGATGCTCCGCTGAAGTTTGTACGATATCCGGTGGTTCAGCGGGATGTTTCTTTCAGCTGCGAAAAGAAATACAACCTTTCATACTGTTCGATGGTCACTTTCTTCTGCATGGGTGCTGTAGTCATAGTATATCATGGCGAGGGAGAATATTCAAGAGTATCGATAAGCATAGTAAATGGTTTTCTATGCAGGAAATGGGATTCAGCTCTTATATTTATTGTCCCACCGCTTGCGGGGGGAAGGTGGTGCCGCAGGCACCAAAGGGGGACGGGCCCTTTGGGGCCCGAGGGCAGTGGTGGCGGCTGACTCCGCAAATTAAGAAAAAGGAGCGCGGCTAACGCCGCAGGTTGTGTAGAAGGGTTGTGTTCGCTTCGCTCAGGGGGCGTAAGGGAAAGATTCAAAGGGTGTGGCAGCGGCTCCGCCGCAGTTTTTGGCCGCCGTTTGGCGGTCAGTTCTGCATAGTGTCATTTCGACTTGCAGCGTCCTGCACCCCCTCGCCACTTCGTGGCCCTCTTCCCCTAAAGGGGACGCAAGTTTTTTGCCGTTTACCGTCGTTCCATTAGATGAGATAAAGAGAAACGCGCAAAAAAAAGAAGCCCCTTGGGAGGAGCTTCTTTTTATCTCAGGAGAGATTAGAATACATAGTTCAGGGATACGGATGCTACGTCATCGTAGTCGGTATCGGTTCCCTTGGTCTTCACGTCGAAGCTGTATTCGCCGTGGAGTCTTACGTTCTTAGCGAGGGTTACATCGCCTTCTGCACGCCAGAATTTAACTTCTTTTACTTCTTTGTTCAGGAGAGCATCCAGCGGGGAAGCGTCGTAGGTGTAAGCGCCGAGGAATGCATTTCTTTCAGCATCTACATAGGAAGCAGCTACGCGGAAGGAGCCGACTTTCGCATTGTCCTGTTTGCCATAGCCAAGGCCTGCAGTCCAGAGGTCCGGATCACCTTTGGCATCGGTGTTCTTATAGTAGTCGCCGAATACGTCGAAGCCGCCGCCAAGACCTGCGGTGAGGCCTGCACCCCAGATGTTGACTTTGTTGGTGCTGGTGCCATTGACATAGTCTACGTCATAAGCAAAGCGTCCAGCTTCACCGGAGAACTGTGCATATGCATATTCATGTTTATCAGTGATGTTGTCTGCATAGTCTCCGTTCCAGTCTTCAAAGCGGCCATAGCCTACTGCCAGGTTGGCTGCATCGTTTGCGTGGAAAGCCAGTTCAGCACCTTTGATTTCAGAATCAAAGAATACGCCGGTCTGACCGAAGAACTGGTCATATTTACCAAGGGTAGCTTCCACTTTGTCGCCGAATGCATGACGGACATAGAGTCTCTGCATGTAGGTATTGCTGGTTTCGCTGTCTTTGAAGTTCATATCAGAACGGAGCAGGCCATTCACATAGGTGGAGTCATTGACCTGACCCTTTACGTTGATACGGATACGGCCAACGTATTTGTCATCAGATTTGCCGGTATACTCTCTTACCTTGCCATCGTCATCTTTAACGGTTTTGTAGGTCTGGTAGAATTTCATATAGCCGTTGCCGGAGAAGGAAAGGTTTCCGACTTTCTTTTCCAGGTTAGCTACGCGAACGCCCAGGTTGGCCAGTTCGTCAGCGTATTCGCCAGCCAGTTTGTCCAGGGTTGCACGCTGTTCAGCGTTCAGCTGGTCTTCTTTAGCCATGAGGCGGGCAATGATCTGAGCCAGTTCATAACGGGTAATGTTTCTTTCGCCCTTGAATGTGCCATCCGGATAGCCTTCTACGACACCCTGGTCGGAGAGGTCTACGACTGCCTGGTAAGCCCAGTCGGATGGGGTTACATCAGAGAAAGGATTTGCAGCGTATGCAGATACGCCAGCTGTGAGTGCTGCTACAGCAGCGAGTGCGAGAATCTTTTTCATGTTCTTCGCTCCTTAAAAGAAATATAAGAAATAAGGTATGTCTCTTATAAGAAAGTAAAGAAGCCCGCGAGTGGCCGAGTTTCCTCTGCGCTGTCTTTTCCTTCCCACCATATGTGAGACAACATATAGTATTTTTTAAAGATACTACAAAATATTTACTCATGCAAACAAATTTGACATCTTTGTTCAGTTGACCATAGGTCACTACTGTGAAACGTCCGAAAGTACCGGTAAATTCTGCTTGTTCAAGAAATTTTCTTTAACATGCATTAAGGCGTTGGTCAGTCTTACAATATTCATAATATATCCAATATTTTTTATGTTTTTACAATTATTTTCTATTTCACATATAACAGGAAGAAATAAGTTTCTCCTGCGTTTCTGATTCAGGGCAGTAGAGGCAAAAATGATGCATTTTTTGAGAACAGAATGTTAGATTTTTCGATAAGAAAAGAAGCCCCTGCGAAGGAGGCTTCTTTTCTAAATTTTATGTATTTCCAATTCTGAATTTCTTTTAGAATACGTAGTTGAGGGAGAGTGTCCATGCGTCTTCGTCGGCCGCGGAGTGGTCTCCTCCGTTTGTCTTGACGTCGAAGGCGTATTCGCCGTGGAGGTAGACGTTCTTCTGGAGGGTGACGTCAGCGATGGCGTTCCAGTATTTCACGCGATCAGCGTTTGTGCCAGAGTCGGTGAGGTAAGAGAGGACGTTTGTCTGATAGCCGGTGCCACCGAAGTAAATGCCCTGATCGACGCTGTTGTATGCTACGTCAGCGGCGAAGGAGCCCGGTTTCTTCACGTTCAGCTTGCCATAGCCAAGGCCTGCATTCCATGCGGTGTCATAACCGTTCTTCCAGTTTGTATCCTTCCAGTATTCGCCGAATACGCGGAAATCTCCGACAGGAATCGTAAGGCCAGCGCCTGCGATTTCATAACCGGCGAAGGTGTCTGCCTTCTTGTCTCCGGTGAATTTCAAATAGTTCAGGTTCAGCTTGGCAGCGGAGAAGTCGAAGTCACCTTTGGCAAAGAATGCATCCTGATCTTTTACACCATCGGTGTAATCGGACTTATTGAAGCGGCCATAGCCGGCAGTCAGATTGACGCGGCCCTGATGGAACATAGCCTGAGCTCCGCCATAGCCGTATGGGAAGCCGTAGAGCCAGCCGCTCTGGTCGCCGATGACAACCGGCTGACGGCCCAGTCTGACTGTGACAGCATCGCCGAAGTCATGATTGACGAAGAGCTGATCGAAAATGACATTCGTATCATCGCTCGTCTTGAAATTCATTTCTGCATCAAGGCGGCCCTGTACGTAGGTGGAATCATTGACCTGTCCTTTTACATTCAGGCGGATACGGCCGTCCCACTTATCAGCGGCGCCTGCGTCCTTGTTCTGGTAACGCATACGGCCATCGCCGGAGAAGGAAAGGTTTCCTACCTTCTTTTCAAGATTGGAAACTCTGACGCCCAGATTGGAGAGTTCATCAGCGTATTCACCAGCAAGTCTATCGAGAGTGCCTCTCTGCTCAGCATTCAGTTGATCTTCCTTAGCGAGCATGCGGGCAATGATCTGAGCCAGTTCGTAACGGGTGATGTTTCTTTCACCTTTGAAGGTGCCATCCGGATAGCCTTCAACGACGCCCTGTTCAGACAGGTCTGCGACTGCCTGGTAAGCCCAGTCATTCGGAGTTACATCAGAGAACGGGTTGGCAGCGTATGCACATACTCCAGCGGTGAGCGCTGCCATGGCAGCGAGTGCGAGAATTTTTTTCATATTCCTGCTTCTTAAAAAATGAATGTTCTTGAAACAGAGTCATGAAGCAGGGGAATGGCCTCCGTATTCACCGCGCTTCGCTCTTCCATGCCATACGCAGGGCGTATGTTCTGCATTCAGAATACTATAAAATTTTTACATATGCAATCCTGTCCAATCTGTCATTTGAATACCTTCCCGAGATTTTCCTGTTCCCGGGAGGATACCATCTTCCAGGCCCATTTCTGCGCAGAACCCCCTTTTAAATGAAAATCCACCCTTCAAAAGGCTGTCTTAAAGCATCAATTTTAAGAAAAATCACGAGTTCAGACTTCCTCCATAAAGATGAATTTTCCTAAAATCACTTTAAAGACCTTTTTTAGCCTCGACCTGCCATTTGAGGCATAGTTTAGTTACACCCCCTGTTCTTTGCCTAAAGGAAAAAAACAAAGCAGAATTTGATGGATTTTACTCTGTTAAAAGAGTGAAATGATGATGAGCAAATCAGCATGCCCCCCTGTATTATCCATCGAATGAAGTCATTGCTTTTACGGCCGGAAGTGCTGAAGTTGCTGCCAGGATCCATGGTCCGGTGTTTCCATGTCAGGAAATAAAAAAAGGAAACCTCGAAAGAGGTTTCCTTTCTTTGATTCCAGTTTCTTCGATAAGAAATTAGAATTTGTAGTTCAGGGAAACGGTCCATGCATCATCCGGATCAGCGCCCTGATCAGCATCAGCAGCGAATGCATATTCAGCATGGAGCTGTACGTTCTTAGCCAGAGTTACATCGCCCATAGCGTTCCAGAACTTCAGCTGTTTAGCATTTGCTACAGCATCGAGGATGTTGGTCTGCCAGCCGGTAGCGCCGAGGTATACGCCATTGCCTACACTGTTGTATGCAACGGAGAGATCCCAGGTGCCCGGTTTCTTCCAGTTAGCTGCGCCGTAGGAGAGGCCAGCGTTCCAAGCGGTATCTTCCAGTGCACTTGGAGCAGTGGTGTTCTTCCAGTATTCACCGAATACATTGAACTGCTGAACAGGAATGTTCAGGTTTACGCCGAAGAGTTCAGGTTTAGTTCCTTCGAAATTAACTTTAGCTTTGTCACCAGCTGCGTTAATCTTGCCTTCTTCTACTACATTGTGTTTATCCTGATATGCAATGTAATCTACGCCCAGTTTAGCGAAGTTGAAGTCATAAGCACCACGTGCAAAGTAGAAATCAGATTTGTTGTTATCATTTGCATCATAAGCGAAATCGCCAAAAGTGCTGTTGAACTGGCCATAGCCGGTAGCAAGAGACAGCTTACCATTGTTATAAGCAATCTGTCCGCCATCGTATCCATCATGACCATTGTTCAGCCAGCCTGCCTGGTCACCGAAGGAAATGGGCTGACGGCCAAGACGTACAGCTACATCTTTGCCGAAGTTATGGTTAACGTACAACTGATCCATTGTTGTGTCATTCTTGGAAGCAGTGTTATCCTTGAAGTCCATTTCGTTGTCGAAACGACCCTGTACGTAAGTGGAGTCATTTACCTGACCACGTACATTGATTCTCATACGGCCATTCCAGCCATCTTTCTGGTCAAGGCTCTTGCTCTGATAACGCATACGAGCGTCGCCGGACCAGTAAATGTTGCCGACTTTCTTTTCCAGGTTGGAAACGCGAACGCCCAGGTTTGCGAGTTCGTCAGCATATTCGCCAGCGAGTTTGTCCAGGGTTGCTCTCTGTTCAGCGTTCAGCTGATCTTCTTTAGCGAGCATGCGGGCAATGATCTGAGCCATTTCATAACGGGTGATGTTTCTTTCGCCCTTGAAGGTGCCATCCGGATAGCCTTCAACAACGCCCTGTTCGGACAGGTCTACTACTGCCTGGTAAGCCCAGTCGGATGGGGTTACATCAGAGAAAGGATTTGCAGCGTATGCGGATACGCCAGCGGTGAGTGCTGCTACAGCAGCGAGTGCGAGAATTTTTTTCATGTTCTTCGCTCCTTATAAAGAAAAATGTGGAATGTCTTCCTTTTTCCCTAAGAGCTTGGATGAAAAACGTGGCTCGAGTGACCGTGTTTCCTCTGCGTGTTTTTCTTCTTCGATCTTAAGTGACATGAATCGGAAGACTTGTTTCATGTCTAGGTTGAGAGTAACACATGAGAAAAGTTAAATCAAGTTTAAACAAATCCTCTCATTCCCTTAAAGCTTCCATTTTTGAGTGAAATCTCCTAATTTTAAATTATGCAAATGATTCGCGTTTACCGCCATATGACCGAAAGTCAGCAGATTTTCCATTCACATTTCGGCACATTTTGTCAGATTGTCCACCTATATTCTTCTTTTGCAGCTTATAAAGAACTTCTATAAATGCGATAGCCTGTTTCTATACTTTCTGCAAACATTTCCCACTAAAAAGAGACCTCCCGAAGGAAGTCTCTTTTAATTTCACTGCTGCCAGGTTCTGTATTAGAACTTGTAGTTGAGGGATACGGTCCAAGCATCCTTATCATTCATATCAGCGTTATCAGCGCTAACGTCGAATGCATATTCACCATGGAGGAATACGTTCTTCTGGAGGGTTACATCAGCCATTGCATTCCAGAATGTTACGTTGGTTGCATCATGCTTTGTCAGATACTTCAGAGCATCAGTCTGGAGGCCTGTGCCGCCGAAGTATACGCCTTCGTCAACATCGTTGTAAGCTACATCGATAGCGAAGGAGCCCGGTTTCTTCAGGTTTAGTTTGCCATAGCCGATACCTGCGTTCCAAGCAGTATCATTGCCGTTTTCATAGGTGGTGTTCTTCCAGTATTCACCGAATACGCGGAAGTCCTGAACCGGAATGGTCAGGTTTGCGCCCATCAGTTCATAGCCGGCAGCTGTATCAGCTTCCTTGTCACCTGTGAACTTAATGTAGTCAACGCCGAGTTTAGCAACGTTCAGGTCAGCTGCGCCGCGTGCATAGAATGCATCCTGATCTTCAACGCCTTCATCATAGTCAGAGGTGTTGAAGCGGCCATAGCCAGCGGTTACGTCAACTTTTTCACCGAGGTGGAATGCTGCTTCAGCGCCGTCTACGCCGTCTACGCCGTAGGAATCGCCATACAGCCAGCCGCCCTGGTCACCAAATGCTACCGGCTGACGGCCGAGACGAACGGTTGCAACGCTTCCGAAGTCATGGTTTGCAAACAGCTGATCAAACTGTACATCAGAATCATCTTCACTTTTTTTGAAGTCCATGGTTGCGTTCAAGCGGCCCTGTACGTAAGTGGAGTCATTGACCTGACCCTTTACGTTGATTCTCATACGGCCGTTCCAGGAGTCATCGCCAGTTGCATTGTCCTGATAACGCATACGAGCATCGCCGGACCAGTACAGGTTGCCAACTTTCTTTTCGAGGTTGGATACGCGAACGCCCAGGTTTGCGAGTTCGTCAGCATATTCGCCAGCGAGTTTGTCCAGGGTTGCTCTCTGTTCAGCGTTCAGCTGATCTTCTTTAGCGAGCATGCGGGCAATGATCTGAGCCATTTCATAACGGGTGATGTTTCTTTCGCCCTTGAAGGTGCCATCCGGATAACCTTCAACGACGCCCTGTTCGGACAGGTCTTCAACTGCCTGATAAGCCCAGTCGTTCGGGGTTACATCAGAGAATGGATTTGCAGCGTATGCGGATACGCCAGCTGTGAGTGCTGCTACTGCAGCAATTGCGAGAACCTTTTTCATGTTTCATCGCTCCTTTAATAGAAAATATAGAGAATTATGCGTGCCTCTATTTTTCCTCGGAGGAGCTCCGACTAGGACCTTGCGCGAGTGACCGTGTTTCCTCTGCTGTCTTTCATCTTTGCTTTTCCAAGGGACATGACCTTGAGGCTTCCTTCATGTCTGTGGTTAGCTTAACACGGACGCAAAGTTAAATCAAGTTTAAACTATTGATAAACCTTTATGATATGCATGAGACTTTTGGTTATTTGTAAAACATTCGACAGAATCAGTTTTATACTGAGTTATCACAATCATTCCCATTAACTCCCGCATGACCGACTATAAGTCATTTCAGACATTTTTATATTTTTGACTATCAGTCATATATGAGCGGCGCGCCGGCCTTGAGAGAATATAGATAAGTTTTATGAACTCATGGGTGTCGATATCGAAATAAAAGAAGGACTGTCAAAATGTGCAGGCATTTCGACAGTCCTTAGTGAGAGTTATTTGATTGAGAGAATTAGAACCATACAACCTCGCTGCGCTCGAAGGAAATGAACCTCCTCAGGCGACTTCGTCGCCAGCTCCCCCTACGGGGCGAGCTCTGACCCCCTTAAACCGAACTTCGTTCGAGAAAAGGAAAAAGCAACATTTTAGCGGATTTCTACAGCTCCTTTTGCCTATATATTCCTTTATCCTTATTTCCTCAGTCGATGATCTCGAATTCTGCTTTGCTGCCTTTTTCGGCGGGTGTGACGCGCAGTCGTGCGTCTATGCGTTCTTCGAGTTCTGGGACGTGGGAGATGATGCCTACCATGCGGCCTGTGTTCTGGAGGTCGATGAGTGTATTCATGGCGCTGTTCAGGGAGTCGGGGTCGAGGGTGCCGAAGCCTTCGTCGATGAACATGGTATCAAGACGGACGCCGCCCTGTCTTGACTGGACGACGTCAGCAAGGCCAAGGGCCAGGGAGAGGGATGCCAGGAAGGTTTCGCCGCCGGAAAGTGTATTGGCCGGGCGGGAACGTCCTGTGAAGCTGTCGGAGACTTCAAGCGACAGTCCGCCCTTCCCCAGTCCGCTTTCGTCTGTCATGCGGTGGAGGGAGTATCTCCTCCTGCTCATGGAGAGAAGACGGAGGTTCGCAGCATTGGCTACGTCGTCAAGAAGTGTGCCAAGGACGTATCTTTCCAGGGTGATCCTTGTCTTCTTTCCGCTTGTGAGGTCATAAAGGCCTCTTATAAGGCCTTCTTCCTTGCGGAGGTCTTCCAGTTCCTTCTCGATGGCTCTGGCGTCTGAGACGGCCTTTTGGAGCGTTTCTGTGCGTTCCTTGAGGGCGGCTGCCCTTTCGGAGGCTTTTTTGAGCTGATCCTGCAGTGCTTTGGATTTTTCATTCAGCGCCAGCATGTCAGGACGCTCCTTCCCTGCAGTCTCCTGCTCTTCTGCTTTGATCCGTTCTTCTGTGCTCTTTCTGTCTGCGCGGTACTGTTCCAGTGTCTTACGGACGCTTTCTTCCGTGTCCTTCTTCTTGTACCATTCCTTGCATTCGTCGAGACTCTGGAAGCCGGCCTTATCGGAAGCTTCCTTCAGGACGGATTCTGTTTCCCTGTATTTCTTCACGAGCTCTTCTCTGCGCTCTTCGGCATTCCTGCATGCGGCCTGGCTGGCAGAGAGGTCGGCTCCTGCTTTCCTCAGCTGGGCGGCCGCCGTTTCCTTGTCCTGTTCCCACTTCCTGATATCCGTCAGAAGGCGCGTGCTTTCTGCTTCCAGATATTTGGGATCCCTGTATGCTTCAGGAATTTCCTCAAGCGTCTTCATCTGTGCATCGGCCTTCGCGTGATCGCTCATGGCTTTCGCATAGGCGCCTGTGCTGTGCTTTTCCTTGGTATCATTGGCTCTGTCATAAGCGGCTGATGCTCTTTCATATTCCTTCTGCGCACGTTCGACATCTTCTGCCTTTGCTACATGGTCTCCGCCGCGGGCCGGGGCCGGATGATGGATGGCACCGCAGACGGGGCATGGCACGCCGTCTTCGAGTCCTTCCGCCAGAAGGAATGCCTGTCCGTCGATATAGGATTTCCTGACAGCATCTGCCTTTTCCTTCTGCGCATCCCTTGCCTTCCTTGCCGCTTCGGCAGAAGCCTGGAGGCGCTTTGTTTCCTCTTCTGCTCTGGATAATGCGTTTTTCGCGTTTTTGAGTGCCTGGACGGCTGCCCCGTACAACTTTGCCTTGGGCACCAGGTCCTGCATTTTAAGGGCCGTTTTACGCTCTTCTTCGCGCTTTTCTTTCATGGCATCGAGTTCTTGAATGCGTTTTTCAAGCGTTTCATTCAGCTTGGAATACGTTTCCATATCCGCTCTGGCTGTCTTGAGTTTCACTGCCTCCTGCTTTCCTTCCCGGGTGATGCCATCCAGCTGGACGAAGTAAGGCGCAAGCTCCCGGGCGCTCCGGATCAGGGAAAGGGACGCTTCCATTTCCTTCATGCGTCCTTCTTCATTCTTAAGGGCCGCATCCTGCTTCAATGCCTTTTCAAGCTCCGTGAAATGGCCCATCAGTGCGGTTTCCTTCTGGTAGACTTCACGGAATTCATTGCTTTCCTTTTCCCTGCTTTTGACGATGTCCTGTGCTTCCTTCAGTTCCTTTCCTGCTTCTTCCACCATTTGGGAAAGCTGTTTTTCGTCGGTGGCGCCGGATGAACTTAAGATCTGGTCTTCTCTTGTCTGCTTTTCCATTTTTTCGCGGACTTTCGCATCGAGCCTGTCCTTCAGCCTGTCCTTGAAATCAGAGAAACGCTGTGTCTTGAAGAGCTGCTTCAGGATGGCTTCTCTTTCATCGGCCTTTGCCACGAGGAGTTTTCTGAAATCGCCCTGCGGAAGGAGGATGACCTGGCAGAACTGGTCGGCATTGAGCCCGATGAGTTTCCCTGCGGCTTCTTCAATGCCTGTGCGCAATGTATTGATTTCCTTGCCGTCTTCCAGTTCGGAAAGGGACGCCTGCATGGCAGCCAGTGTCTGTCCGCTGCCGCGTTTCTTATCAACCATCTGCGCCGGGCTTCTCGTGGCGCGGTATGTCTTATCCCCCAGCATGAAATCGAAAACGACTTCTGTCCTTTCCGAGGAATCGGCATAGTCGCTTCTCATTTTCTCGCCTGTCCGGTCGCCGCTCGTCTTGCCGTAAAGGGCATAGCACATGGCATCCAGGATCGTCGTCTTCCCTGCTCCGGTCGGGCCGCAGATGAGGAAGAGATGGCGTCCCTGCAGTTTTTCGAAGTCGATGACGGTCTCGCCCGCATAGGGACCGAAGGCACGCATCGTCAGTTTCAAAGGTTTCATTTTGCGTTTTCCTTCCTGTATACCTCTTCCCAGACTTCCTGAGAAAGCTTTTCTTCTTCTTCTGTCAGTTCCTGCTCACGGAAATGGCTGACGAAGGCGCGGAAAATGTCTTCGTCGCTCATGGATTCGAGGCGGATCCTTCTTTCGCCGTCATCGTCCTTGTATCCCATGTCCTGCTCGACGCCAAGGGCATTCGGGTACTTCTCGCGAAGCTTTGGCATGGCGTCGATGACAGGTTCGGAGTCGGTCAATACGATCTGCAGGTAGTCTTCCGAGCCTTCCTTAGCCATGATGTCTGCAAAAGAACCCTGGATTTCGCGTACCTGATGGAGGGGCAGCATTTCGCGGAACGTGGTGGAAACATTTCCTTCTCCGTCAATCGTCCCTACGATGATGCCCTTCTTCTGACGCACTTCGTCGAAGGAGTAGCGCATGAGGCTTCCGCTGTACTGGATCTTCTCGGAATCCCTCTTCGTCTTCTGCGGACGGTGGAGGTGGCCAAGTGCGGTGTAGTCGTAAGGCGCAAAGACTTCATCAGGAATCTGGTCGTAGCCGCCAATCGAGAGCGGTCTTTCCGATTCCGATGACATGCCGCCTGCTGCATAGACGTGGGCAAGGGCGATTTTCCTCATGCCTTCTCCTTCATCAGGAAGGAGGGAGAGCATGCGGGAGGAAAGAATTTTTTCTGCCTCTTCGTACGTCTTCACCTTTTCCGCCTCTTCCATGCCGAGCTTGTTCATCATGACGCGCACGCGGGCGGGTTCGGAATACGGCATCGGAAGGAATGCGACGGGACCCCATTCATCCTTCAGGATGACGGGAGAGAGCCTGTCGAGCGGCCCGAAGATGTAGAGCCCCTGCGAGCGGAGAAGACGGCTTGCCACGGCGAGGCGCTCGGCGCTGTCGTGGTTCCCGCTGATGACGATGAAGGGAATCCCTCTCTTTCCGACGATTTCCTCAGTCATGCGGTCAAAGAGCTCGACGGCATCTTCCGGAGGAAATGAGCGGTCATAGACGTCCCCGGCCAGAAGGATCACGTCCGGCTTTTCTTCGTCGACGATGGGCAGGAAACGGTTTTCCAGGAGCCATGCCTGATCTTCTGTCATAGAGTGTTCCTTCAGAAGCTTCCCCAGGTGCCAGTCGGCTGTGTGAATGAATTTCATGCGTCCTCCTTCCGAAGGCTTCTCAAAAGCGCTATTTCACGCTTGTAGCCTTCCAGATCATTCGGTGTTTCAAGGTAGAAGGGAAGATTTCTGAGAAGCGGATGATTGATGATCCTTTCCATCCCTTCGAGACCGATTGTCCCTTCGCCGATTTTTTCATGGCGGTCCTTGTGGCTTCCCATCGGATTCTTGTCGTCATTCAGGTGAATAGCCTTCAGGCGGGAAAGCCCGATGACTTCATCGAAATGGGCGAGAACGCCGTCGGTATCTCCTGCGATGTCGTAGCCGCCGTCATAGACGTGGCAGGTATCAAGGCACACGCCCATGCGGTCCTTGCGCTCAACCTTGTCGATAATCGCGGCCAGCTCCTCAAACGTGCGTCCGACTTCCGTCCCCTTCCCTGCCATCGTTTCAAGCAGGACAAATGGCGGCAGCTCTTCCTGATCCATGGCGTAATTCAGCATGTCTGCAATCATGGGAATCGCAACTTCTGCGCCCTGCTTCAGGTGGGAGCCCGGATGGAAATTGTAAAGGCAGTTCGGCAGGTGCGCCGCTTTGGCCAGGTCCTCACGAAGCGCCGTGCGAGCAAACTCACGCACCGACTCCTTCGTCGAGCAGCCGTTCATCGTGTAAGCCCCATGGCAGAGAATCGGCCCGAAATCATGCTCCTGCATCCACGCCTTCAAAGCCAGCGCATCCGCTTCCTTCACAGGAGCAGACTGGCTT
>ERZ773181.833-NODE-833-length-29964-cov-15.631950_pt1 | contig 29964 bp, 39 predicted proteins | sample MGYA00581001_ERZ773181 | MGnify/ENA primary metagenome ERZ773181 (study PRJEB29015, sample SAMEA2737780) | human gut metagenome | biome: human gut; feature: human-associated habitat; material: faeces | place: China | collected 2012 ...
CGTTGTTAGCTGCGCGTTTACCTCACGCCTTTGTTCCTCGTCTAACGTTCCGGACAGAACGAGACGCGTAAGTTGGTTCAGTCTGGCTTTGATCTTCTCCATGTATGCACTTTTCCTTTGTGTAAATATACGGAATTTTTCGCCGTTTCGTCTGCAAACCTGTGAACAAAGCATACCTATATTTATATAGGCGGGACGCCGGTTCGTCGATCCGCAGCAGGCCCCAGCCGAACGGGCAGGCGGGTCGGTGTAGAGGCGAGCCGCCCAAACGTTTATTAAAAAATTTTATAAACGTAATTTTCCCATTTTAATTTTTTTTCTGCGGCTCGGATGTCGGTATGCGCCGCCGCCCCGTCGCCCTGTTTACCCTCGAAACGTCGAATCGACGAAACGTTTTTGCCCGTTTTCGTTACGTTTCGGCGATTCGACTTTTCGACTATACGTCGAATCGGCGGCAAAGCGTTTCGGCGGCAACGTTTTTCAGCGGCAACGTTTTTCGGCGTTTCGTCTGCACGTTGTGATCGGATCGAAACGACGGTAAAGCGTTTCGGCGGCAACGTTTTTCGCCGTTTCGTCTGCACGTTGTGATCGGATCGGGCCGATTATGCGGTGCGACGCGCGATTCGGCGGATCGGCGGCCTACCCGCGACGCCGATCCGCCGAAAAGCGAGAAAACAGGCGAAAATCGCCGAAACGGCGAAAAGATCGGGACGCCTGGAAAATATTCTAAATGTCCGGTATTGTGGTGTTCCACGTGGAACGTCTATAAGTTGTTCCACGTGGAACGCCGATAAGTTGTTGAGTTTCAACAACTTATGTAAAAATGTTCAAAATGTCCGCATGATCCGGTCAACCTATTCCGATTATAAGTTGCTGATAACCAGCAACTTAACTTTTTAGGTACAGTCGAATTCCAAAATAGGGCCTTTTGACTAACTGCGCAACACACTAATTTACAGACATTTGCGCGGTTAGTCAAAAATAAGTGTGGGGATAAAAAAGGGGCTAAACTATTGATACTAAACAGATTGCAAAATGAAAAGTGAAAAAAGGACATTTAGAACAAAAAAAAGGGCATTTAGTTGAATTTTTTTCTTCTTGGTTTTCAGACCTTTACACGATTTTCCCCCAGCGGTGTGGATATGAAACGGGCCTATTTCGGTTCGTTTTCAGCACGTTACGCGCCTTTTGTTGGTGGTGGGATATGAAAATCGAAACTTTTTTAAGAAAATGACCGTTTTCGAAAAGTGCCGATTTTCCAGAAAAGTTTCGAAAACTCGTTTTCATATCCCACTTTTTGGCACCGTATTGATTTTCAGTGATATACGTGTGTATATAAAAAAATTTAAAAACTATTCGACTGGTTTTCAAGCAGTTACATATCCCACCTTAATAGTCTGTAAATCAATAAGTTGTGAAAATTTTGTGGGTATGAAGATTTTTTATACCAAGCGGCCCGACGATAAGATTTTGTTATACTTCCTGTGTATCAATACGTTACAAGAAAATCCGACTTTTAGAACAATCCGCAGCGGCCCGCCCGATCGATTGAAGCAACGGCCGGGGGGGTCTATATATATAATAGGTATGAAAATTTTTTTGCAAAAAAGTGGTCAAAAAATTTGCATATCGTGAAAACGTTTAGTATATTTGTGATGTCGGAAAGGAACAGGATCAGCCCCGACAAACTAAAAATTTTTAAGATATGAAAAAATACGAATCATTTGCTTATGCGCACGATGTTGCCGACGCATTCTATCCGGGACGGCTTTTCTATTTCTGCAAAGGCCGAAAAACTTGCTACACGTTTATAGATGTAGTTGTAGAACATGCGGCTAACGGCTCGCAGCGCCTTATCGTCGTTTCGACGATAAACGAAAAGACAGGGGTAACGTATAAGGTTATTCGGGAAAGCGACTACCGCAAAATCCCTGTCGTAGTTTACTAAATAGGTTTGCCGCCGAAACGTAAAGCGTTCGCCCGGGTCACGCCCGGCGGCGGCACAAACGCAAAAAGCGTCTAATTTACTTATTAACTAACTTAACACATTACGCATTATGAAAAACGTAAAAAACAACTCAGAACTCGCAGCCGTTGAGGCTGCAAACGTTGAGGCCGTCGCACCCGAAGAGGTTGCGCGTGAACTGTCCCCGATCGAAAAGAAGGCTGCCGCCGTGCTTCGCGCAAAGTTGCCGCACCTGTCTGAAAACGGCCTTAATTTTGAAAAGCGTACGGGAAACTTTTTCCGTGCGACGATTCAGACACAGGACGACGGGACGGAAAAAGTGTCGCGTCTCGTCGTGGCTGATGCTGACATCAAAGGCATGACCGACGCGCTGGCCGCCGAAATGTCGATAAAGCGCGCCGCCGCCCGTATCATGTCCGCCGAGTCGAACGCCGCGAAACTCGAAAAGAAGATCGAAGAGGCTCGCGCAGAGTTGGCCGCGCTCGAAGCCGAGAAGGCCGCCGCTGTTGCTGAACACGACAAGGCCGCCGCCGCCGTCGGAGCGTACGAGTTGCCCGAAAAGGCCGCCCGGGAAACGTTGTCGGCCAAGGCCGCCGCCGCCGAATCGAAGGCCGCCGCCGCCGAATCGAAGGCCGCCGCCGTGATGTCCGAGAACGAGCGTCTGCGCGCAATGCTGATTGCCGCCGGGCTTGACCCGGACAAGATGTAAGCCGGAACAACGCACAGCCGAAAAGCCGTCCCGAAAAGGGCGGCTTTCCCGTTTATATTTCGCCGATACGTACGGAAACGTACAAAGGTACGTACAGCCGCCCGGCGGCGAAATTTGCCCCGTTTCCCGCTTCAGGCGGGCGGCCCGGTCATGCTGGGCACGGGGCGCGAAAAAGCCGAACCGCCGTTGGTTCGGGAAAAACTGTAAAACTATGCATATAATTTTAGAAGATTTCGCCGCGTTTCGTGGCGGGCCGCGCGTTTTGTCTCTCCAAAGCAAAACGGCGGAAAATGGTGGTGGCAAAACCACGTTAGTAAATGCGTATTACTGGGCGTTAACCGGCCGCACGTTGAACGGTTTCGACGTTATCCCGGCCGGGGCTGACAGGCAAAACGTTTCAACGGCCGTAACCCTTGAGGGCTTCGCCGGGTTGTCGATACGGCGTGAACTGACCCCGAAGGGCACGCAATTGTACGTGAACGGTCACGCCGCGACGCAAACCGATTTCGTGCGGGCGATGATGGACAAAGGCGTGGACGTTGAGTTCGCGGCGGCGTGTGCCGACGTTAACGCGTTAGCCGATCCGCAAGTAACGGCGGACCAGTTGCGCCGGGTACTCGTGCGGGCGGACGTAATGGACAACGGCGAGGCAGACCAGCTCCGCAAAACGTTGCGCACGTTACGTGCGGACAAAGAGACGGCAGAACGCTATGCGCTTGCAAACGTAACCATCCCCGTCGAAACGTGCGAACCTTTGAACGAGGCCGAGCGCGTTTTCCTCGACGCCTACAACCGTGCCGTGGAGATTGTCAAAGAAGGTACGGAGCGCGTATGTCCAACGTGCAAACGTGCCTACACAGCGGAGCACGTGCGGGAGACTGAATTTGTGTACTCCGAAGCGCGCACGGCGGTGGCGGAAAGCGGATCGGAGGCCGCGCGTGTCGCCGCAAAACTCGACGCGTACAACGAGGAGCAACAGCGTATCGCCGACGCGAAACGTATGGTCGAAGCGTCGAAACACGCACGCGACAACGTGCGGGAGCTGGAGCGCCGGATAGCCGAAACGGAGGCCGAAATACGCGAGGCGGACCGCCGGGCCGTACAGGCCGAACTCCCCGAAGGTTGGGCGCTCGTAACCGATAAAACGTTAAAAACGGGGCGCACGGCCGGAACGTTTACTTTGACGTACAACGGCGTGCCGCTTAAAAGTGTTAACAGAGCATCGCGCGTGAAATTATGTATAACTTTACTTTCATCTGCCCGTGCTTCGAGGGGTATGGACGAGTTCCCTATCATCGTAGACAACGCGGAGAGCGTGCAGAACATCGACACTCCCAACGTCGTTCTGTTACGTGTCGGATAAAACGTCCGGCGAACGAACGAGGCCCGCCCGATGCGGGTGATATGTTCTTTATCTTTCCTATAATATAACGGTTAGCTCCGGAAAATAGAAACGTGCGGATCGTGCCCGCGCCGGAGCGCGAAACGTTCGAATAGTTCGAACGTACTTAAAAACTTAAACAAAATGAAAACGCAAAAATTTGTCTTCGACCTTAACTGCAAGTTTGCTATTTACGTACCTACCACGGTAGACGTGGATCGTGTAGACATGGAGGTTGCCGAACGTGTTAAGAGGTACGTAATGGAACGCATGGCAACGTGGTTCGGCGGCTCGACCTCGACCCCGGCCGTCGGCGCGTGGGTGTCGGAGAGCGGCAAGACCGTTTACGAAAATGTAAATATTGTGTACGCTTATTGCACGAGCGCACAGGCCATCACCGAGTTCGAGAACGTTATCGCGTTGTGCGAGTACGTAAAGAAGGAAATGTCGCAGGAGGCCGTAACGCTGGAGTACAACGGCCAGGTGAAATTCATTTAACGTAATAGGGTATTTGGACCGGTGCGGATGAGAGACTACAGCATTCGCAATAACGGTTAGCTCCGGAAAATAGAAACGTGCGGATCGTGCCCGCGCCGGAGCGCGAAACGTTCGAATAGTTCGAACGTAATTAAAAACTTAAACACTATGAAAATGATTGAACGTATTATGGTCAGCGCGATAATTGCCGATCAGCTCATCGAGTACGGGAATATAAAGGTATGGCCCGTGTATAGACTTCCGTCGTCCTCGTGGACGGAGGATTTACGCGAGGACGACGGAAGTCTCCCGGAGTGCGTAAAAGAGCGAGCGAAAGACGCTATACTCGGGGTAACGGTTAGGCTACACGACAATACGATTGCACGTATTAACAAGAGCGAAAAGGAGATCCGGTTGGACTGCTGCCACTGGTACACTAACACAACGCGTTCACGCCTCAACGCTATCCTCCTGTCGCTAACCGGCGGAGCGTTTACGGTCGATCGATACTTCGACCTCGTACAGAGCAAAGAGTCGGATTGGAAGGTAACACTCAGAAAATAACGCGCGGGTATGGGACGTAAAAATTTAGAGATCGAAGCGATGCTTCATGCGTTGAAAAACTTCTCGTTTTACGCGACGCAAGGTGATACCGAGGTTATATCGTACGAAGATACGCATCTTCAACGTGGACAATAAAACTTTTATCATAATGGAGAAGGAACGAAGATACGAAGTGCTTACGCTGTCACGTTTGGGGAGAACTCTTTCGTGCGTGCGGAACACGAAGGAAGGAGCGTTGGATCATTACAAAGGTCTGGTTGACATGTTACGTGGATTCGACGAGCACATAAAAGGTACGTCCGAAACCGCTTACGTTATTTATAGGGAGGTACGCGTGCTTGATAGCGGAAACGAGCTTGTAGTCGAGGAACGTAGTAGTTACGTTTTATAGCATTTTAGCTCCGGAAAATAGAAACGTGCGGATCGTGCCCGCGCCGGAGCGCGAAACGTTCGGATAGTCTGAACGTACTTAAAACCTTAAAGTTATGAACAAAGAAAGATTTATTACGATTTCGCGTGCGCAGATTGACGAGTACGTCGCATTTTGCAACCACTTCAACACGTTATTGGAAGTGGCAGAACGTTTCGACGGTAAGGTGCTCAGCGTCAGATTCTCAAAAGCCGTCAACGAGGCGTGCGAGAAGGTTGTGCGGAGTAACGGCACGTCCGTGCCAAGATTCATGTTATCTACAAGCACAACAGATACGTACGAGTACGTAAACGGCAAACGTGTTGGCTGCTGTCAGCTCTCGCTAATTTTCAGTATGGAGAACCGTTGGGTTAATGTAGGTAAAGACAGAAACGGACTCCCCATCGGGACGTACATAGACGACAATATGTACTTGAACGTGTATGTTAGGGGCGGCGTCACGTCCGAATATCGTATCTGCGCTCAAGCGATACGTGACGCCGTAGTGAAGAAAATCGTAGCTATACGCGAGGAGGTGGCCGTACTTATCGACGCAGTAGAGAAGTACGACTATTACGAGAAGGTCGTCAGGGATTTACGTGCGGCTATCGGCGAAAGTGTCGTCGAGATCAACCCGCTGCTCCGACCGAAGGAGCTGACCGCCTTTGCCACCCTCGAACAGCTCAAAGAAGGACGTAAAGCAATCGTGGACAAGGTATGCGGCACTACAAAAGAAAGGTAGTACCATACGCGTATCAGAGGGATAGGTTCAGTATCCTTTTAGCTCCGGAAAATAGAAACGTGCGGATCGTGCCCGCGCCGGAGCGCGAAACGTTCGGATAGTCTGAACGTACTTAAAAACTTAAAGTTATGATTAAGAGAACGTATGTGGACACGTGGGAGGAGCCTACGTCTTTTGAAGAGTTCATCGAAGAGATTGAATACAGCGAAGTTGCGCAGCGTCCTTGCGTCGTATGTGGCACCGTAGGTACGTGGCAAGGAGATCGTGCTATCTGTGCTAAACGTTTCGACAATCTGAAGGACGCTATCTACGCGTGTGTAAAACCCTGCGGCGAGGTTGTAATTTCACAACGTGCGTCCAACATCATCGTCGACGGGTACCGCCACGATGGAACGAACCATTTCGAGATTCACGTATTGAACGACAAAGGCGTACGTGCGGACGAAAATCGTTGCAACCTGTCGCGTCGAGAGTATCAACTGGCCCTCAAAGATTACGTAATATGAAACGTGCGGGAGAACCGAACCTCGTACCTGTTGGGTACGGCGAGTTCATTATAACGAACACAGGCGTTACCGTGCGGGTAACGCGAGCTAACCACGAAAAGAAGGAGCACAAATTCGGAACGTTGAGCGCTGCTCTACGTTTCTGCGACGAGAATGTTATTGAGACGTGTAGGGTGGACGAAGTTGTGGTAGAAGCCACGCTCGTTGTGAAGCCCGACATCAAATACGTAGAGACGGGTGTCGGAGTTGTTGCAGAATAGCAACGTATTATCCGGATAGCTTTGATCGGCTATCCGGGTGCAAATGTAAATAACAAGGTATGCGAACGAGAGTAAAAGTGCACGTGCACAGAAACTACGTGCAGACGTTAGTGAGATTTATAGAGCGACCATGCTCGTATGTAGAATTTGGGGTGGGATCACTACGTGGTCCGATAAACGTATTGAACTCTACAAATCTACGTGCGGACCTCGAAACGTCTGTAAGTTATGGTGTCGATGAAAGATTTTCCGAGTTTCCGGAAAACGCGTACTTCGAAATGGTGTACGAATACGAAGTGTCTGCAAGCGTACAGGGCGCGGCGTCGAGCAAAGATGTGCTTTTTAAGTACGTTCGCTTTGCGAATCAGAAGCACGGCATACAGGACCTTACCGACGCTTTTAAAGATAGCGTCCCGACGCCGATACGCCTTAAAGTAGTAAGCAACGTATTTACAGCCATCGCAAACCGAGACGCTGAAACGTTTATGAAGTTGATAAAAGCAATCTCCGCAGCGAGCGGAAACAAAACAATACGCGAATGGACGTTAGAATAATTAAATCTGGCAGTAGCGGCAATTGCGTAACGATCGACGATCGTTTAATAATCGATGCTGGGTTTTGCCCCGAGGTCGTGCCAAGGGGGTCGGCGTTATTGCTTACCCACGCCCACACGGATCACACAAAGGCCATCCAAAGGTTCGAGGGCATACCTATATATGCCGGGAGGGTTACAAGCGAAGCGATAGCCCAAAAGTGGCCGTTTTTGGCGGTCAACATTTTGGAATGTGAGGACGACGGGCTGCCCAATCCAACGTATCGGTTACCGTACGATGCGGCGCCGGGTGACGAGTATTTCGTGCGCCCGATAAACGTAAAGCACGACATCCCCTGTATCGGGTTCGATATTACGCACGATGGGGAACGCATACTGTATGCGACGGATTTCAATGCGTTTCGGGAGGAGGTCGACGTGCGGGACTACACGGCGCTGTACTTGGAGTGCAACAACACGTTGACTCCCGAGGATTTCGCAGACCTCTACTTTACGGAGGAGAAACCGAAGGACGAGTTCCACAGGCGTAAGTCGTACTACAACCACTGCAACGTCGGGTATCTGCGTATGCTGTTCGAACGTGCGGGGTTCTCCGAGGACAACCCGTGCGACATACCGTTGACCCTGTTGCACAAATCGACGTATTACTACCACGCACACCCCGAGGAAATCGTGAAGTTGTGTAAGATTGCAAACGTACAAAATCCACTTTTATAAAACTTATTTAGCACTATGAAAACACGTTATGAAATGGCGAAACTTTTCTCGATAGAGAGGGATTTCGACGGCAACATTAAAGTGATTGCCGGAAACATGACCAAAACGTACAACAACCTCCCGATTTCAACCGTATCGTTCCTTTTCGAGCTGTCCGAGTACGTAGCACGGTCCGCCGAGCTGTTCGAGAAGTACGTTAAGCCGGAGCGGGAATCCGAGTTCTCAGGCTGTATGCTGACGACGGCCAACTGCGTAGAGAAAGAACCGGATAGCTTCGGCCCCGTTATACACAAGATGCAAGTCGGGGGAGCGGGAGGAGTTATGCGTACGTCGGTTGAGGTGACTATTAGTCGAATCGAGTTCGCGTTCGCGCTTGCGATGAAGGACTCGGACAAAACGTTCGACGCTATCATCCACGACATCGCCGTAAAGAAGTTAATCAGCGTAATCAAATAATTCACCTTTTTATTAAACATTTAAACGTGTTAAACTATGGAAAACTTCATGATTAAGGGTGCCCCGACGTGCCGTGTTGCCTACCCTCGTGGTCTCTTCGAGAAAACGCAAGTGAAGGGCGGCGTAGGCAAACCCAAGTACAACGCAATCATCCTTATTCCGAAGGACGATGCGGAGAAGGTCGCACAGGTGAACGAGTTCTACATGAAAGCGTTCAAGCAGTTGCAGGACACGGGCTTCAAGTCGAAGACGCCGAAGGGTATCAACCCGAAAAACAACTGCTTACAGGATGGTGACGAGTACGCCGACGAGAAGGAGGGCATGGACGCATTCCGCGGCTACCTCATGTTGAAGGTAGGCAGCAAGAACTTCCGCCCGATCGTTACGGACGTGCAGAAACGCATCATCATCAACGACGTTCCGCTGCCGGACGTAGAAGTTGAGCGTCTGTCCGACGAGGAGCTCCACGACGGCGACTACATCTTCGCAAACGTTTCGTTTTGGATATACAACAACTCGGCTGCACAGGGTATCGGCTGCAACATTCACGCCGTTATGCGTGTTAAGGAGGGTGAGCAGGTCGGCGGAATGTCGAAGAGCGTTGACGACTACATCAACCCGGCCGACTACGAGTAGTACGTTTCGACTGTACGTTAAACAGTCGGGTAGCGAGCACAGAGCACGTAACGTGCGCGGGGGCGGGTCCCGCACTCGCACAATTCTCTTAAATCCACACACATATGCACAGCTCAATTTTGTTTTTAGACTTTGAGACGCGCAGCGTATTCAACGTGGCCGACGTGGGAACACACAGGTATGCCACAGACCCTACCACCGAAGTGACATTATTATCTTACGCGTTCGGCAGCAAACCTGTAAGGACGTGTACCAGCGTTAGTGACGAGGTACGGGAGGCGCTGGAAGATCAAAGAGTTTTGAAAGTGGCACACAACGCCGAGTTCGATATGGCTATCGCAAAGTACGTTTGTGGCGTCGAGATCAATCCGATGGACTGGTGGGACACGGCGTACCAAGCAGCGTATTTTGGCTACCCTCGAAAGTTGTCACACCTTGCCGAGATTCTGCGAACGACGAGAAAAGCGTCACAGGAGGAAATGTTGCTCTTCGCTTCGCCTGTACGTACGAAACGCAAAGAGATAGTCATGGAGGACGGGCACGTTAAGTTCCCCGAGCCGAAGGACTACCCCGAAGCGTTTGAACGTTTCAAAGAGTATTCCGCTCTCGACGTCGAGGTTATGCGTGAATGTTACAACAAAATGGCGGCCATACCTCCGATCGAGATTTTCACGATGCAGTTTACGTTCGAAATGAACTTCAACGGCGTTCCGTTCGATATGGAGTTCGCTCGACGAATTGGCGCGTTGGCAGAGTACTATTCTACGCGTGCGGGCATCACCGCCCGTGAAAAGTACGGCATACAAAATTTGAGGTCCCCGAAGCAGGTACAAATGGCCCTCTACCGTGAGGGTATCACGCTTTCGAGCCTCAACAAAAAAGCCCGGGAGGGTATAACGCACGAAATTCTCGAACTACGCGACGAGGCCACCGGGTCCTCCTTCTCAAAGATCAAAAAAGCCGAGACGCGTATCTGCCCCGACGATCGCCTACGAGGCGAGTTCGTCGGGTTCGGGGCACATACAGGACGATGGAGCAGCCGGGGAGTTCAGTTGCAGAACTTCGCCCACGGTGCGGACGACGCGTCGACAGACCTGTCAAAGGTACGCAGCTACGACCACCTCCGACAGCACTTACGTTTATGCATCTACGCTGGAGACGAGCGGAACCAGTTCACGTGCGCGGACCTTTCGCAGATCGAGGCACGTATCGTGGCGTGGCTCGCTAACTGTAAGTGGCGTATGGATGCGTTCCGCAACGACGAGGACATCTACTCACGTTCCGCCGAGAAAATGTTCAATATCGAGAACGTTCACAAAGGTATGCCCGAACGTCAGATGGGTAAGTGCGCGGAGCTCGGCCTCGGCTACGGCGGGGGCTCGGCGGCAATCGAACGTATCGCTCCGGACTTCTACCGAGAGCAGGGCGACGAGAAGGTTTCAAACCTCGTAGCCGTATGGAGAGGGGCTAACCCGGAGATTTGCCGATTGTGGAGAGGCATTGAAAACACGTTCAAGAGTGCGATGCGGTCCGGCATAGCCGTTTTGCAGTGCGGCCAGGCGAAGCTGACGTTTAAGTACGATGGCAAAACGGCGGCTATCACGCTGCCGAGCGGTCGATGCCTTTACTACCGAGGTACGCACCTTGATCAAGGGGCTATCCACTACCTCGACTACTCGCGTGGTGGCGAGCACGCCGTGCGGACGAAAATGTGGGGAGGAACTTTGCTGGAGAACGTAACGCAAGCTATCGCCCGAGACGTGCTCGTAGACATTATGCAACGCGTACGTGCACGCATCGATGTGCAGTGCGTCGGGTCAGTGCACGACGAAGTGTGGTACATAAGCCGTAAAGGCGAAAATACGCTGGACGTTTTGTTGGAGGAAATGGCCCGTCCGATAGATTGGGCTCCGGGGCTTGTAACAAAGGGAGACGGATTTACGGATTTCAGATACATAAAGTAAATGAGTGTTTACGACATAGCGTTTGGGGTCAAACGATCACAGACAACAACAAAACAATATCGGCTCGAATGGGAGGAGATCGTTCAACGCCTAAAGAACGTAACTCGTACCGACGAGACGATGGCACAATACGCCCAAATGAGCAAATCACAGAAGGTCGACGTTAAAGACGTTGGCTTTTTCATCGGCGGTTTGTGCGTAAAGAGGAAAGTTACCTACCGTCAGTTGCTCGTCATCGACATCGACGAGGCAGCAGAGGACACACTAAAAGCGTTACGAGACTGGCTCGCTGGGCATGCGTACGTCATACACAGCACGCACAGCTCCACGCCGGATGACCCGAGATACCGGGTCGTCGTTCCGTTGAATCGTATTGTACTTGCTGACGAGTACGGAGCGATTATGCGCGTATTGCACGACAAGTTCAAACTTCCTCTCGACGTCTCGACGTTTGACTTCAACCGTATCATGTTCCTCCCGTCTATCCCGAAGGACGCGGAGTATTTTTTCGAATACGAGAACGGGGAGGAACTCGACGTAACCCCGTTGCTGGAGCAGCTCGACAACTGGCAGGACCTGTCCGACGTGCCTGTACCGGAGAAGGTACGGGTGCAGGACCCGAAGTACAAAGGAGGTTTGGTCGGTGCGTTCTGCGCGAAGGTCTCGGTCCGCGAAGCAATCGAAACGTACTTACAGGACGTATGGAGAAAAGAACGAAGCGGCCGCTACACGCTCATAGGCGCTACGACTGTCGGTGGTGGGGTTATCTACGAGGACAAGTATCTGTACTCGAATCACTCCTCCGACCCGTACCTCGGTCGGTGTCATAACGCGTACGACGCCGTACGTCTGTATAAATTCGGCGAAGGCAAGCAGGGAGAGGCGGCTATGGCGTCGTTGTGTGAAAGCCTCGGCATACGTGCGGATAGCGGGAAGGCTCACCGCCTTACCGTCGACGGGATGGACGACGAGGAGGCTAAAGCCATACTCAACGAACGTTTGGAGGTGGACAGCAAAGGAAACCTCGAAAAGACTCTCAAAAACGCACAGTTGATCTTGAAGTATGACCCGGAGCTGCGGGACATCTTTGCATACGATCTGTTCAGCGAAATGCCCGTATTGAAGCGTACGCCGTCGTGGCGCACTTTTGATATTCGGACGGAGAACGAGGACTGCCGAAATATCCAAACGTACGACGAAATGACAGACACGGACGAAAGCTACCTACGGCTCTATTTCGAGGATAAGTACGGATTCGACGCACGTGCGGTCCTTACGGATGCGCTCAACATCGTAGAGCACGAGAACGCGTTCCATCCGGTACGCGATTATCTCAACTCTCTCAAGTGGGACGGGGTGAAACGTCTCGAAACGATCTTCATAGACTGTTTCGGGGTACCCAATACGCTATACGCGCGCGAGGTGGGAAAGAAGTTTTTCACAGGTGCGGTTCGACGCGTGTTCATACCTGCCTCGAAAATGGACTACATACCTGTTCTTGTTTCGGAGGAGGGCTTCGGTAAATCGAAGTTTGTCCGACGTATGGCCAAACTTTGGGGCTCCGATACGTTCTACACGTTTAACGGCAGCAAGGAGGCTTACGAGCAGCTGCGGGGTGTGTGGATCATGGAGATACCCGAGTTGAACGGAGTGCAGAGCAAAAGTACGAACAGTCGAAAAGCGTTCGTCACCAAAGGGGAAGACCGCTATCGTGCGGCTTACCTTAAATACACAAAGACGTACAAACGTCAGTGCGTATTTATCGCCTCGTCGAACGACGTGGTGTTTCTCGACGATCCGTCGGAGGATGGCCGACGTTGGTGGGGTATGATCTGCAACAAGGAGCGCGTAAAGATAGACGTCCATTCGGAAGCGTTTCTCGGTCTTGTAGACCAGTACTGGGCCGAAGCGGTTCATTACTATTTGCAAGGTGTGCTACCCGTATTGTCGGATGCCGCCGAGGCGGAGGCCCGTCAGTTTAGAACGGTCCACAAAGCGGAGGATTCCGAGCTCGGAGCGTTGATCGACTATCTTAATATGCCTGTTCCTGTTGATTGGTATAAGATGAGTACGTTCGAGCACAAGCAATACTGGTTGAACTCACGAGACGTGTGGTCAGGAACTCCTCGTCAATACGTATGTACTACTGAAGTGGCGCGGGAGTTCTATGAATACGAACGTAAAGATATGACCCCGACGATAGGCCGAAAGGTGGCTGACGCGATACGTAGGACGCAGCTTTTTGACCAAACCGCAGCTAACCGACGATTCGGTGAGTACGGATCGTGTGTAGCTTGGATACGTAGAAGGATACCAAAGGAATTAAAAAATACTATTGATGACTACGACGGATTTGATACTAAAGGAGAGCCGGAAATTTGGACTTGATGACAAGGCCATAACGCGTTTAGCGCCCTACTCCGGCTTGAGGTTATTCTCTTGGGCGCTTAAACGCATAGTGAGAACCAACGACAAGGACGAGACTATTACAAGTCAGCTCGAAACAGTAAGACTTTTACTAACGGAGAAGGTACCATCGCACGTAATAAAATACGCCTATTATAGGCTGCCGGAAGCAAAGATACTCAAATCATCCGAGGAGGCTATACACGTTTTGTCGGAGAACTTCGGGTCCCGGGATTTTTGGGTCTCGGTATACCCGTGTACGGAGAGGGGGTGCATACGTCTCGCCGTAGAGTGCCTGTTGCTGCAAGGTGGGTCCCCGTCTTGCATATCCGAAAAACTCAAAGTTACGGAGAGGACGGTGTATAATTTACGTACGAAAGTTGTTCGTAGGGAGCTGGATTTAAAATCGAAACCTAATGATACTCAACATATCCAGGAAAGCGTATGATAGCTTTTCGGCTGTTCAACGTCTCGCGACGAACGGGAAACGAGTAGTAGATAAGCACGTTTCGACTATCGAAGAGTTTTACGAAACGTACGACTCGATAGCTGAAAACTGCGAGGCTATCATAGTAGATGAAACGGATGTTGTGTTTAACAACGACGTAGTTAATGCTGCGATATGCCCCGTAGTTACTTTACGCGTAGAGATTGATTGCGAGAAACACACACATAAATTTTTAGTATATGAGTAACAAAAAAGTAGAGGATTGGGTCGCTAAAGTGAAAGCGGAAAAAGACTACAAAATCACAAAGACCCTTCGACGTAGGCAAAACTACATAGAAAAACCCGTATCCGAGACTACCGTAGCACGTAGACTTCGAGAGGTTGTAAAAGAAGCCGGGGGTATGATCCTCAAAATGCATCCCCTTACAAATAAGGGGGTTCCCGACTACCTCGTACACGTAGCAGGTCGAACCTTTTACGTGGAGACAAAAACCACAGGCGAGGAATGTTCCGCGGCACAGGTAGCCATGCAGGCAGAGCTTAAAAAACACGGGATCGAGACGTACGTACTCGACTCTCGGTTAATTAATTTTTACGATTTGTACGCGCAGTCGTATAAAACGTACGAAATGAACGAAAACTCAAAGTTTTACCATAAAAGCAAAAAATTATGAACGTAGAAGTAATGAACAGACTGCTTTCCACGATCGAGATAGCAGCTATCAACGCGAAAGGTCGGCATTGGCTCGTCGCCGGGCCGGGATTCGATTCGGCGCATACCTTGTTGGATAAGGTGTGGTCCACGTTGCTTAACGGCGCTGACAAAGTAGCAGAGACCGTACGAACGTTGAGCGGGGTGCCCGAGTGGGATTCGGAAGTTTGGGCGAAAAACTCGTATGTGGGGTTGGATAAATCAATATCCTCGCTCGAATCACGTAATAACGTAGAGGAGTTCTTACGGGCTACTCGTGATGAACTGAACAGGATTATCGCGTTGATTCATGACGAGATAGATACGGGGGGTATCGATCCGACGTTTGAAAGCGATCTCACCGCTTTTACGTCCGAACTGCGTCATCATATACTGTTCCTCGACGGAACGATTGAAGACTGGGAGTATGCAGAGTAACGAGAAACGTGTAGACAAGCTGGACGAGTATCAAACCCGAGCTATGAGCACGAGGTTGGACTCGTGTGACAACGTTACGTATATGGCCTTCGGCCTTGTGGCCGAAGTGGGGGAGCTCGCCGACAAGATCGCAAAGTGGAAGCGTAAGAAGGAGGCGTACGTAACGGACGACCACCTCGTATTCAACACGTGGCAAACGGACGAGGTTGACGAGAAGCACGTCGAGCTTATGAAAGAGCTCGGTGACGTTCTGTGGTTCGTGGCTGGTATTGCGGATCATTTTGACTACTCGTTGAGCGAGGTCGCCGAAATGAACTTGGAGAAGCTCGCTTGTCGTAAGTCGAAAGGTACAATCGTAACGCACGAGGATCATTGATTTGCTTTGTAGACGACTGCCCGTTCTGCGTGTGTAACGTCTGCGTAAAAGGAGGATGTTATGTTTCAATTACGAGACTATCAAAAACGAGTGGTCGCCGAGGAGGTTCAACGAAAGAACCTCCTCGTGGTGGCCCCAATGGGGGCCGGTAAAACTATCTCGACGCTGACTGCGCTCGCCGCTCTTATAATCGACCCACGAGAGTGCGTAGAGAACGTACTGATAATCGCACCAAAACGTGTGGCACAGAGCGTGTGGGCGCAGGAGGCGTTAGATAACGGTACCGGGCTGAACGTTAGGTACTGCGAGAGGGCTTTGGACGTAAAGTTGTTCCTTCTCGAACCTGCTACACACCACATAGCTGTATGTAGTGTGACGAGGATCGAGGAGATACCACACGGATGCTGGGATTGCGTAGTTATCGACGAAAGCACGATGATGAAGCACCACAAGTCGAAGCGTTCGAAGGAGGCCCGACGTATATGCAACAAGGTGCCCCGACGTATCGAACTGACGGGCACACCTATTCACAACGGGTACGAGGGTTTGTGGCACCAGCTGTTCCTGCTGGACGGTGGTAAGGCTGTCGGCCGCACGCTCGGCGAGTTCCGGTCACGGTATATGCGTGAGAAGTACAGGGTCAACGGCGTCGTTACGATCTTCGAGATCGACCCGGCGAAAATCCCGCAACTCATGCGCGACATTAAGCCACTCGTGTACGTAGTCGATGCGGACGTAAAGCTGCCCGACTGCTTGTATAAAGACGTGACGATTGACTTGCCGAAGAGCGTCAAGAAAAAATATGACGGCTTCGAAGAGTCGTACGTCATGACGTATCGAGAGGAGACAGGAAAGGATGCGTACAGCGGTGAAGCCAAAACGCTGCTCGCCTTTTCACGTACCTCTCTCGGTATGAAGTTGCGCCAGTTCGCCTCGGGGTTTGTCTACACAGACGACGAACACAAAACGTACGTGACGACGCACCGAGAGAAAATCGAGGCGCTGAAGGAGCTCGTGGAGGGCTTCGACGGGGGTATCCTCGTGGCCTATCAATTTAAGAGCGAGTACGAGGAGTTGAAAAAAGCCTTTCCGAAGGCCCGGCGGATCGAAACCGACGAGGATGTTGTATCGTGGAACGAGGGTCGTATGCCGATGGCTCTTGTTCACCCTGCGAGTGTAGGTCACGGCCTTAACCTCCAATTCGGTGGCCACGTACTCGTGTGGTTTAGCTTAACGTACGATGCGGAGTTGTACGCCCAGCTAAACAAACGTCTCCACCGTAGCGGGCAGACCTCTACGGTTAGTATTATACATTTGATCGCAAGAGGTACGATAGACGAGCGCGTTCTGTCGATACTTCGGAAAAAAGAGAATTACGCAAAAGATTTTGTAAAATGAAGACATTCCACGTAACGGATAGCGCATATCGGTCGTTAGCCCGCCTTTTTATAGAGGGTGTGGCTTGGTACGACGGGTCGATAGCTGCCGTCGTAGAGTTGGAAGAGGGAGACGTAAATATTTTTATGTCTCTGTCAGCGTTCATATCTTTTGAAAGCCACGTTTGCCCCGACACTACTAACTATCTGATAAAACGTGTGGTGGTAAGACGATTCGAATTTGCGGCATACAGCAAAGATGACTACCCGTACGAGCTCGAAACGGATTTCGAGATAGAAAAGCTCGTTGAAGCGTTTGATGGCATGTGGGTATAAAAGAAAAGACGTACGAGCTGATTCGTACGTCTTTTCTTTTATACGATTCCTTAATCGAGAACCGGGAACGTTTGGAAGAAGTCAAGTTTTTTCACCTCTATCACCGTATTGGGCATCTCGGTGGTAAACCTCGTAGTTATGGCGTACTGGGTGCCCGCAGGAACAGAGAACGATCCGAAGTTAGCTACGGCAGTAGGGCCGTAAAGGTGTACTGTTATAGCTTGGCTCGTTGTATTCCTTGCGATGACGTGTACCACCCCCGGTATTGCCGGCCCGAACGTTATATTCGTCCGCCCGGCCGTCAACGTCACGATGAACAGACCCGTAACGCCGATGTTACAACTACCGGTGAATAGGGTAACTCCCGAACGTACAAACGGAGCGGCATCGCACTTAACAGGTGTAACGCTACCATCTGCTATTTGCGCATTACCTACCGCACCATTTGCAATCTTACCCGTAGTAACGGCGGCATCGGCAATCTTATCCGTGGTTACGGCTGCACTTTCAATCTTATCCGTAGTAACGGCTTCACCGGCAATCTTACCCGTAGTAACGGACCCATTTACGAGTTTTTCCCTGGTAATGGTGTTGTTCACAATAGCGCCACCGTTCACGTAAGGGATGTACCGGAATAGAGAGAGTACGGTCTCCGTTACGTTCGTAATGATGCGTATAGCTCCGCTATTAACTCTGCTGTTTCGGATAACGTTGTTGATGTAAAACGGCTGAACGAGCCCCGTGCTCAAAGTTCTGTCATCGTCGTCAATTGGCGCAACGTACATATCGTCACCCTCGGAGAACCCGCCATTATCGCTGGTCGCCCCCTCGTAGTAGTACAGTTTACCCTTGTAAGCAATCACCCCGGGGGTAAGTATACCCCCGACTATGTGCAGACCGCTTACGATCTTGATAGTCGTGGCGCTATTAAGCGTCTCCGATGCGAGAGCCTCGGTGAGGCCATCCCATACGTTTTGCAAATCCGAAAGTCTGAACGGCCTTTTGAGGCCCGGATTTGCTGGATTGATTGTCTTAATTCCGGACATTACTGAATGAAGTTTACGTGTAGTGCAATATAAAAAGGTATGAGCAGCGATACGTACCCCTCCACTTCCGTCTGCGAAGCCCCGTTGAGAGTTATGTTTATGCTCCCAGCGTTAGCGACGAGGTTGTACGGTATGACAGGTGTGTCGGACGTGCCGTCGTACGAGAACTCGGGTACTTCGTCTGTACCATCGTACTGAACGTTATAATCCGAGTATTCGGGTACGATCTCAACGATCACACCTGTTATTTTTTCGAGAAGCCGGACGATCTGATCTTGGCTATTCGTGCATTCGGCGATAGCCAAAGCAATCAATCTCGCCTTGCGGAACGTTCGAGATATGAACGGTAGGCAAAGGCAAAAGATAAATTTGAACAGTACGGACGTCTCCCCGTCTTTTCGTAGAGAAAACTCGCGGAGGTATAAAGCCACGAGTTTCGGCATGTCTATGTATTTAAACATCACTGCAACGTTTTAATCATATTTACCGTTATCTCCGTCCCGAACGTAAACGCCCCGTTGGTCAGCTTGAACAGACCTTCCGACGGGAAAATCTGCTTCGTAGAGCCGTCCAGTTGCTGTTCCGTGGCCATGAGAGACGGGCTGAAGCCGATAGCCAAAACGTCTGACTGTTTCTGTATCACGTCCGAGATTTCGGACATAGATACGGTATTTGTGGATCGCAGTACAGACTCATTCGCCTTTAGGTTAGCGTTAATCTCCGAGGCTACGGTAGACGCATCAGACCCGGATCGTACGTAGACCTTTATACCGGGGTCTGTAATATTCGCTACTTGAAGAGAGGCGATATTAAGGTTCAAACCCAGCGGCTGAAATGCTTGAAAGTACGTTTTAAACGAGGCCAACTCATCGGACGTTAACGTAGTAAGGTGCCCGTCGGGGCCTATCTTGTTTACGAGAAGCGTGAACAACGGGTACCCACCCACTATATACGCTTGCTTCACGATTTGGTTCTCCTCGTTTACCTTCTCGTAGTACCCACCTTGATTTACAGGGTCGTACACCAAATTGTCTCCGAGTTGAAACGCAACGGCTTTACGACGGTAGTACTCTACCGTCGTAATTTTTTGCGACGCAAGGGCTGCGTTTATAGCGGCCAGCGTATTCTCTCTTTCGATCTTTTCCGTATCGGCAAACGTGCCTACCACGTCGATGATTTTGGCTTCGATCGAACCGTTGCTTTTAGCAAAGGACGGCAGCAGTTCTTGTAACGCTGCCATAATAGTAGACACGGCTCCCATACTACAAATGAATAGCGAGTTTTCTGTTACCTATGCTGTTCTCTTTACACGAAACGTGTACCCAGCTGTACCCTTTTTCGTCGATTACTTGATCGTAATCAAACGCACTGTAAGCGATCATTTCAAATAGCTTACGGTTTCCTTCCACACTACCCGTAGTAATGTCGGCCGCCTCCCCCCGAAGATGCTGCGAGTTCGCTACACCACCAACCGCAGCGTTAAGCGCCTTACACCTGTACCCGCTGTTTACAGTTATAGGTTTGCCCCACGCTCGTCTGATGGGGTCGAGGCAGTGGTCCATTAAGTACTTTAAACGTTTCGTTTCCTCCGGCCCGGGGGTATTATCTATCCCCCGGGACTTCGCTGTGTTGGAATGCGTCAATTCGTCCAACGTAAAAAATTCGGCCATACTATCGGAGGATTAAAAAGTGGCACAACCCTCCGAGGACGGTACCGATGCCGTTGCAAAGAACGTCAATCCAGTCCCACGCCGTGATGCTCTTTGCATACTGAACGTCTTTCACCTCCGTGGCGAACATAGCGCCTACTCCGGCCTGCCAACCGAAAGCGAGGGAAAGAATGAAACAACCGAGGATGTGAAGCCATCGGTTAGAAGTCAGAAACCAGTTAATAATTTTTTCCATACGTTTAGTCTATTAAGTTAGACAATGTTTCGAGATACGTTTCACCATCCGTTATCGCTTTTTGAAGCATGAACAGATTGGTAGAATATGGTGCTTTCGCCTGCCCGAGCGTGTCGTAGATAGGTACGGACAGATCGAGGGTCATGCCTTGAAGGTCGGGTGTCCACGTCTGACCTATGTCGGGTACGTCTTGCCACATTTCGGGCATAGTATCGAAACCTACCCGCTCTCCGACGGGGAGTTGTTCAACTACGGCAGGAAGCCCCGTCAGAGAGCCGGATAGGTTAAAAGCTACGTCTACGACGCTCGTATTTTGTTTAATCGTTACCATAGTCACCGTAGAATGTTAACGTTCCGTTAGACACCTTTACTTCAACGTTAGATGCGCCGTCCTTTATAGCCATAGACTGCGCGTCAGATAGTACAGGTTGAACCCTGTTGTAAGGTACGTTTACGAGCCTTGCTCCTACCTGCGCGCCAAAGTACAGATACGTCAGTCGGCACACCTGCGATAGAGACAACAAAGCGACGCATTGATTGTCTATCGTAGCGGTTTCAAACTGCCCGGAGCTGCCTATAACTACGTCTCCTACGTCAAAGTCGTATTTAATACCTATCATTGTTTTATCTTTTCGTTAGCGTAATCGTCATCGGAAAACGATGATATTTTAGCTTTAATAAACGTTGGCGTAGCCGTGGTTCCACCCGGGGCTGGGTGTGTGTGCGTAGCAATGTTGTTCTGAAGCGTATCGAGCTCAGATTTCAGTTTATTTAACCGTTCCGTGAGCCTGCTTATCGCCACGAGGGCCCCGAGCGACCCACCGTTGAACTGTATGAGGTCAGACGTTACGTCTATCGACGACTTACCGAGTGATAGGGAGATCGAATCTTTTGATTCGTCGTCCGGGTCTACTTGAAGAGTAGCCGATACAGACCCACGTTTGAACGATACTTTGTCAACGCTTTCAAACCACAAAAACTGCGGGTTGTTATCGTCTCCGTTCGGGTTGGCTATCACCGCCACGCTCCCGACGGTAGGCACGATCGTAACGTTGGCCGTACCTATGTTGAAAAGTGACAAGGGCACTTGTATGGGCGCGTCGCCTTCAAATATGGTAACGTTGGCAACATTGTTCTCCTCATCGACACTCTCGATCGTAACGGTTTTGAGCACGAAACGGCGAAGCATACGTGCAAGTTCCGATCCGAACTCCTCTCCTGCCGCCTCTGCGATTGATCCTCGTTTCATAGCATATAAATTTGGTCGGTAACTTCGAGCGTTTGGAAATAGCCGCTGTCGTTAGCCGTCAAGTTATACCCCAAAACATAATACGTTCCGGACAGCTCCGGGAAGAGAGAGTCGTGGTACTCGATTGAATCGAGGATATTCACTTTGGGGTACAGCAACAAAGTTAGTCGACCTTTGTTTCGGAACCCTTTTTGGTGCTGCAAAACACGTTCCGCGAAGCTCTCGATGCCTTCTTTTGACTGGAGGTTACACCACGCTCGTACGGGCTCCCCGTACTTTTTGTCAAACTGCGTACGTTGGTCGGTAGTACGAGAGTTTTTGAGGCCTGCCGTATACGTATACCGCTTACCGTTTTCGAGCAACCCGCTAACCACTACGTTGTAGTCTACAAATCTTCCGTCAATCGGAACGATGTCTCGGCCTACTACGTTGTATCTCGTATCGAGCCCCGTCACGGGGATTCTGTCTTTGTCGTCCACGCCCGCACCTATGAACACGCCACCATCTTCTGTCACCCCGGCCCACATCATGAAGTACTGCATTAAGTACTGCATAATCTCGTACGGCGATCGGCCCACTGCAAACTTCACCGCTGGGATAGGGGTCGTTGTAGCCTGCACAACCTTATCGTTCGGTTCGTAGTATAAATTAGGTACGTCGGGTGACAACCCCATTACCTCTCGCTCCTTCTTAAACGCTTCCGTAGCAACAGGTATGCAATCCTTCACCATCTGTTGAAGCGTTACGTTACCGTTCCACCCCCTCTGCATAGAGCCGAATCGAAGCATAAACGTGAAGTCCCGAAGGTACAACACGGTGGGGAAACCCTCTCCGACGTGTTCAATAAACCCACGAAACACTCGTATTTTCTCCATCCCGTCGTACCACATAAACACCTCTACGAGGGCCGTGGGTTTAATAACGTTAGCTTTGAAAACGCTCCTCACACGGTTTCTTGCCTCTCCGGACTGAACGACGCCGAGCGCGTAGAGCGGAAGAACGAGCGTAGCGGAGTCTCCGAATGTACGACTGTTCGATTGCATTTTGAAACTCTCGAACTGTCCTACGTTCTCCCCCTCTATGATAACCTCGTTTCTGCATATAACCATGTTTGAGTTCATACTAACCCTCTATTTGTGTTCTGTTACCAGCGTCCGCGTCTATCTCTCGCAAGTTGAAAGTAAGAACGTTTTCTCCGTACTTCACTTCGGTCAGCGAGAACTCGAACGTGTAAGTTCCCATACCTACCTTCGGGGTGAACTTGTACTCCGATATGAATACGTAGTCGATACCGAAGGTCTCGTTAATCATCTTGTTACGTATCCGGAGGACAGCGTCACCGTCGTAGAACTCACGCAAGAACTGTGCGAGCTCCGTTACTTTTGCTCCAACAAAGTTTGGGTCGGATAACGTCATCTCTTCGGCAAGTATTCCCTCCGATTCGGACACCTTCATTATTTGAAGGTTCTGTTGATTGTTACGTAAGGTGAGCCGCAGCACGCAGTCAATCGTCTTTGCCTCTTTACGCGTCTGCTGTATGATGTCTACACCGTCTACGAGCGACGAGACGTTGAGACGCTTTTTCGCCCGCAGCGTAAACGTTTGAGAGAGCGGCATGAAGTAGTCACCGATCTGTAAGGACCACAGTTTCGAGTAGTCGTATCTGTCGATCTCTCCGGTTGACACCTTTTCACTCGACGCTGCGGTGGTCTGCTTCTTTGCCCAGCTCGGAGTAGGGACTAACGCGTCGTCGTTAGTTTTAGCGGGACGCGTCATACCTATTCCTATCCACGCAGTGGAAAGGGACAGCACGATAGGCGAGGTGGCTGACCTGTATGTAGATTCTACGCTCATACTAATACCAACGTGAGTTCATTGAGTTCGTAGCGCTGAGCAGGGACTTTTGTATAGCCGCCGACACTAACGCGTTAATGTTTTGCGAAACGTCGTCCATAACTTCCTGCGGATCGTCCGTCGTGATGGTCGAGTTCCACTCCACCAACTTGTCGTTGAAGTTGATGACAAGTGAACGCCGATCACGGCTAAATCCGCGTAAGTCGTCCTCCGTTCCTGTACCCCCCGATGCGCCCCCGGCGCCTCCGTAGTTGGGGATTTTCGGCGCTTTCATATATTCGTTCAGAGCGTCCTTGTACCACTCAAGCATCATCATGCTCGGCACGCTCGACAAATACGCAGCAAAACTGGGGGTAGCACCTACGTATGACCCTGCACCCTCCGGGATGAAATAGTTACGTTTTTCAGCGTCGGACAGGCTGTTAAAGAATCCATACCGTAAATTTCGGTTCTGTATGAGGTTGTACGTCTTCGTATTTCCAGACAAGTCCCAGCTCTCGTACGCAGCGGGGAAGTTGAAGCGCACAGCACCGAGTTTTTCGGGGTCTCTTGCCCATCTACTTACCAAAGGTAAAAAGAACGTTTCGAACTCTTTACGCTGTACGTCCGGATCGTTGCTTCGGGCTGCTCCACTACCGATGAACATACTAAAGGCGTCCTCCATATACCGACCAGCTACGGTTCGTATGGTCTGCTGCCTTTGTGTTCTGCCTACGTACTGCCCGCGAAGATCGCCTATATCAATACCGAACGTATCGTATAGCTTACCGCCTACTTTAGACAGCATACCTACTATAATATCCGAGTTTTCGGAAACGTACTCGAACAAAGAGGTTAAGGCGTTAACCGAGTTCATAAAACCCGTGTTAGACGTAAGCGACGTTATCAATTTTGATAACGCATCGCCGAACGATCCCAGTATGTCAGCCGCGTTTCCTGCTACGGTAAGCCAGCTCGTATTTTCTGCGAGTTTCGCGTAGAAGTCCTGCTGTGCTACCGTTACAATACCACGGGCCTGCATGATCGGACTCGATGCGTTCTCAACGTCGTAGCGTGTAAGGACGGATAACAGGTTATTTTGATCCTTAAGGTACGTATTTTTGTCCACACCAGTTACGCCCTTACGCTCCATTTCGTCGATAGCGTATCGGCCGAGGATCGGGGCTTGGTTAAGGAGCTCTCGAATATCTCGGATGTTCGGGTTGCTCTGCACCATTAACTGCTGTATGTTGGTCATCACACGTTCAAACGAGACGCCTGCCTGTTGAGAGATAAGACCTCCGACACGCGTTAGCGCCGTAGCATCGTTTACAGTCAGCTTGCTCCCGGTCTTGGCCACACCCATGCCGGACAGAACGTTAATCGCCGATATGGCCGCGGACCTGTCGAGACCGTAGTCTCGTGCAAGAGCATCCGCGTTACCCTGTGCTTGAAGGTAGGCTCCTCCGAGGCCCAAACGTGCTTGGTTCCTACGCTGCAAGATACGTACGCCTTCGGCCATACCCTCCGACATGAGGAACTTCGTCATCATCATCGTACCTATTCCGCCTACGGCGTATGACCCGATAGTGGTGTACGCAGTGGCTTTGAATAGCGCCTTCCCAACAGACGCAAGTATGTTCGTAGCGATGCCCGCAATGTTAACCGTTCGAGCCAACTTTGCGGCGTCCATACCGAACAACTGACCGTTCTCGTCGGGCTGAATTATGGACGAGAGACGTGCGCTGAACCCCCCAAAACTGAAACCGTACCCGTAGGACCCTACACGCGTGTAGCGATGCCGAGTATACATTGACGGCTCCCTTCCCGGAGCAACAGACGCAGCGCGAGGCGCTGCGCTCGATACACGTATAGTCCTTACCGGAACAGTCTGCGCAGCCGCACCTACTGCACGGAGTGACATGGCAAGAGACTTCGCGCTAACGTCGGCTCTCGCCAACGCAGCGGCCAACTTTTCGGCACGTGTCGTAGCGTTACCGGATATGTTGAGTACGATGCTATAGCTTGCCATCTTCTATACGTTTTATCAATGCGTCCTCCAAGTTGTCAGTAGCAAACGGGGCCAGTTCGAAGTTCCTCATAAGGAACGACGAGGCGGCGTATAGCTCCTCGATCAACGTTATAGGGTAAAGCTCCCCGTCAAGAAGTAGATGGTACGGGATGTTGAGATAGTGCGAGACGAACACCCTACGTATAAACATACGGTCACGTTTCTGAACGCGATCTATGATCTTATAGTTCGATACGATCCGTTTCGCTTCGATCTGCTTGTCTTTATCTATGCCCTCAATATCCTTGTCGGGATACGTTAGGCGTTCTCGAAAAAATCACGCAGCTCCTTCTGAAAGATAGGATCGTTGAGAAGGCATCGTGAAGCCCGAAGGTCTGCACGAACGAGCGATACGTTGCTTACAGGGTTGTGGAGTTCCTCCTCTTTGTGTACGACGAACAGCTCTACGTACGCACGTGCTGCATCGTTGATGTTCGAGTAGGGTGACGGAAGTCGGCCCATCATGTCGGACATACCGAAGGCGAACTCTACGTGGGAGTCGTTTCGATCGTTGAACGGAACTACCTCCACGGTGATGTCCTTCGAGCCGGTCTCTGTCTTTACGTTTTTGAGCGTAATTTTACGCGTTTTGATCTCTGCCATAGCTTTAGATTTTTGGTTGAACAAATGTGCTTCCGGAACGGGAGTCGAACCGCATGGGCCTACGTTAAGGGCCTGCAAACCTGCATCCGGAAGTGGGGGCTTTATTATAGATGCCCCGAGGAAAAAACGTAGCGAACTACAACGGAACCGTCACTCGTGACTTGCCGCGGGCGCGGAATCGCCAGTTTTTGAGCGTCTCGGTGGAGCGGCGCTCTACGTTGTCGCTCTCCTCTACACCCGTACAGCGAGTGTACGTCTCGATGGTAGAGGTAGCAGGGACGTCACGCAGCTTTTTCCACACGGCGGTGATCGTAGCGGACTCAACGATGTCGCGGATATGTACGATAGAGCCGTTTTCGTTGTTGACAGTCGCTGCTGCGAGCGCGTCCAAGATACGCTGCGCCTCGGCCTCCTGCAACGAGAAGCTCAAATCGTACGTATTGCCGCCGTTGTCCGTGGCGATAGGTTCGTCCGTCGAGAACGCTCCAATATCGTCCGTCTGACCGGAGATATTCGAGTTGAAGTTAGCGCCTGTTTCGACTTGAAAGGCTACCCCGATAGCGTCGAAATTCAGATAGAGATAAAAATCTCTTGCGGGGATTACGTTCTGTGCCATACCTACTCAAGGGATTTTACGTAGAACACCTTTCCGTCGATCCAGCGGAGGGTCGGGGCGTCGAGGATTTCGAGCGTCACTTCCCACGTACGCGTGCCGATCATGTCGTTGTTTTGAGCGTTGATCGTGATTCGGGCGTCAGAGATAACACCGTCCTCTACGTACGGGGCGATGACGGACGAACGTGCGTTGTCAATAACCACCTGTTTGTACGTCGGGTCGATGTCGCCGTTGACCTTACACGGCACCTTCGAGTTGATATACGGAGTGAGGAACCCGCGGAGATCGTCGACCATAGCTGCGATTACAGCCGAGGCTTCGATCGTGGACAGGGAGGTTGTGGCCTCTGCGGCTGTCGCTCCGTCATTCCACCACAGCCCGTTTTTCGGAGGTCTCGTACGTGCAAAAATGTACTGTTTGTCGCCGAGCGTGTTTACTACGACGAGGGGCACAGATGCACACGGTGTGTTGACGTAGGCCTCTGCCGACTTGTCGATGTACCACAGCGAATCGGCGAACGACTGGAGGCCAGCGTCTCCAACCGACGTACCGAGAGATACGCTAACGTGGAGACCCGAAAGAGCACCCACACACGCACGGCCTTGAAGTACGTTGGTGACGATGCACGTACCTACTGCGGGTGCGTTCTTCGACGAAAGGTCGGGGAGCGTCGAGTAGATCGTAGTGATGGCCCCCTTCGGGAGCTGCGCTTCTGCCAAGAAGCACACGGTCGCAAATCCCTCCGTGTAGAGTTCGTCGATTACGGTCTGCACGTCCGACTGTGTGATGCCTTCGACGGCGGGGTCGGTCGAAATGACGATGTTACGTGGGCGGTACTGGAAGCCGCTCGTGGCCGTAGCACGTACCCAATCTGCCAACTTCTCGGTAACGCCCGTGTTCGGGGATTTCGTACCTACTACCCACAAGATGGTTCCCGAGTTGTTGACACCCGACATGGGTGCGTAGAAGTCGTTCACCTGTTTGTAGAGGTCTGCGTTGTTCTCCGCCGTAACACCGAGCAACGTTTCGAGCTCGTTGGCTGACTGGATCATGTATGGGGTGTCCAGCTCAAACTGCAAACTACCGCCGCTTACTGCCGTCGCTCCGACGACAACAAGCAACGTGTTAGTGTTCACAGGTCGACTGTCCCCAACCGTAGTGTTAGCCACTACGATCGAAATGCCAGTTCTTGCCATGTTGGTTTACTTTTTGAACGGGTTTTTGTTTTCTTTTGCGGGCTGCGCGTCGGCCTCCGTCTTTGCGGGCTGCGCGTCGGCCTCCGTCTTTGCGGGCTGCGCGTCGGCCTCCCCTTTGAGTGCGGCCATGATCTCATCCTCCTCGGATTTCGGGATCGGTGCGGGGCCCTCATCCTTCTTTTCGGCTGCCTTCTTCCCCTTCTGTACGGGAACGTAGGCGTCTTTGAAGAGCTCGTTGAACGCGTCGAGGTCCTTCGCGTACGAGCGGAGCTTTTCGTTCGTTACGTCGCTCTCGGTGATCTCCTTGATGGCCACAAACTGCGTTGCGTCATCAAAGACCATGTTTCGGGTACGTACAGCCTCCTCGGCTGCCCGCTTGGTGCGGAACATGACGCCTTCCGTCGTTACGTGGAGCGTTTTGTATCGGCGAACCTGCGCCGCGATGTCCGCAATCTGTTTGATGTTGAATTTAGGTGCTGCCATAGTTTCTACGTTTTATAGAAGGTACACCCGAGTTACCGGGCATACCTTCTTGTTTGAGTTTACTCGGCGAGAGCGGGAACAACGAGTGCGACACCCTTTCCGCCTTCACGGGCAACGGTTGCGCCTGCTGACATCCAACCCGAGTACGTGTAGCCGTAGTTGGTCGGGTCCGGCATGACGATCACGTCGATCGTTCCGATACCTGCGATGATCTCGTTCTCGACGAACGCAACACCTGCGCCAACCGTGTTCGCGACGGTAACAGCCGGGCTGATAGCCTCGGCGGTGCCGTCGGCGTCTACGGAGTAGTCGGCGTACATAGCCGGGTCGAGCTCGGGTTTGCCGCTCGTGGTGTTGTAGCGTGCAACGGGGTTACGCGGTCCGATCTTCATACCGTTCCACTCGAAGCCCGAGCCAGTTGCACCGGACAGGTTACGCGTGAGGATCGACTGGAAGATTTGGTTAGCCGCCGCCATCGTGTATATCTGCGACGGGAGCACAACCTCCACACGACGGTTATTCATGTCGAAGTTCTGCGTGAGGAACGCACCCATGAGGTTGATAAGGTCCGTCGGAACGAGTTTCTTGATGTTCACTTTCGAGTTCGGGGCCTCGATCGGGAACAGCCCCTGCGACGGTACGCTGTCACCGGACGTGAAAATCTTCGACACACCTGTGGTGTTCGCAGCCACCTGGAGGATGAACGTAGCCACCTTCGCCATGAGCGAATCCATAGCGATCGTCCAACCCCACGACTGCTTGTCGTACGCGAGGATGGCAAGCTCCGCGTTCTGGAACGTCATCGGCTGGATGGAGAACACCTGCCGGGCGATCGTCCGCTTAATGTCCTCGTAGAAGTAGCGAGGAGCGTTGACCGGAGTGACCGAACCAACGTACGTTGCGGGATTTACGCCCGACTCAACGTAGATGGCACCCTCGCGGTCCGACATCGGAACGAAACGTACGGAGCGCATGAACGTGTTGTCCGGGAGCAGCTTCTCGTAGAAGAGCGACAGCCACTTGATGACACCGAGGTCAGCAGCAGCCAGCGTGTTGGCGGCTGCACCGCCAGCGGCGCACTCGACGAGAACGCGAAGTCCGTTTTTACGTTCGTGGGTCACCCCGTCGGTGAAGTTCGTCGCCGAAGCGAGCGTTACCATACGCTCGTCGTTCAGCATCGAGCAGGTGAGCATACGCACCGTTTCGGTGTTCTCTGTGGTTTTGTCTGCGGCCGTAGCGCCAGTACGGAACGCCGCGCCGAGCTGGTGCAAACGCTTCTGAAAATCAGCGTCGCAATTCAACTCTCTGAAAGTCTTTTCCATGTTGATGGGTTTTGTTTGGTTAAGAATCTGTTGTTCGTGCCACGTCATACCGTTAGGCAGTCGGCGTCCGTGTTTTTGTGCGTCGTCATCGTCGTCTCCGTCCTCGACACCCGCGTTAACAGGTCTCGGTTCCGGATCGCTGTTCGGTTCCGGGTCGCTGTTCGGTTCCGGGTCGCTGTTCGGTTCCGGGTCGCTGTTCGGTTCCGGATCGTTGTTCGGTTCCGGATCG
>ERZ773181.837-NODE-837-length-29853-cov-4.754447_pt1 | contig 29853 bp, 10 predicted proteins | sample MGYA00581001_ERZ773181 | MGnify/ENA primary metagenome ERZ773181 (study PRJEB29015, sample SAMEA2737780) | human gut metagenome | biome: human gut; feature: human-associated habitat; material: faeces | place: China | collected 2012 ...
TTGCGTATCTGACTTAGCCGAATAAACCGGCATCACAGTGACCGTCTCGCGGGGCTTCTCACCCCATTCCGCCGCCGGGATAAACCCGGCTCACGCTGTCCCGTTGTTCAGTTACTTAAACTGTACCACACGAGGTCCCAAAAAACAAGCGATTTCTCTATATTATTGTCTCATTTTGCAATGGGCGCATCAGGCCAGTAGATCACATAGCACTCCTGCATCTCCCCCATGTAAAAGAAGATATTCTCCCCCATCTCGATATGCTCGTCAAAGGTCAGGTCCGGCACGATCAGGCGGCCACTGGTACGCTTGGGGCCCTTAATGGTAAAGCCCTCCGGGGTGGGAGCAAGGCGCAGGGCATTGGCGGCCTCCTCCAGGCCCGGAAAGTGCAGGGTGCGCTCCAGCTCGGCAAGCTGCGTGGCGCCGTTGATATAGACCAGATGATTTTCGTCCTTAAACCAACTTGTACGCATAGTAGGTTCCTCCTTATTATTTTAGATACTCGCCGATAGGCAGGGGCTGACACCGCACTGTCAGTGATGTGCTTTTGTGCGGAGGGACGCAGCGGATTTGCCGCTGCGTCCCTTTTTGCTGCTTGCCGTGGAGTGCGCGCTACGGCTTACTCCTCACGCTTTTTTCTTCCGATGACATAGGCCGCGGCCAGCACCGCCACGGGCATAGCGGCGCCCCAAGCAATGATGCCGCTGTCGCCGGTGGATGCGCCATCGTCCTTTTTAATGGCTGTCCACTGGGCGATGAGGGTAATCTCCCCGCTGGTGGCCAGGTTCTTGACGGTTGCGCCGTCTTCATAGGTGGTGTCGTCCAGCTTCCAACCGGCAAAGGTATAGCCGGTCTTGGTGAAGCCGTTGGCGGTCAGGGCCTGCTCCACATCATAGGTAAAGCTCTGGTCGGCCATGGTACCCTCGGCACCGTTGCCGTCGAACTTCACGGTGTAGCTGTTGGCCGTCCACTGAGCCGTCAGGGTCAGGGCACCCTCGGTGGCCAGGTTCTTGACGGTTGCGCCGTCTTCATAGGTGGTGTCGTCCAGCTTCCAACCGGCAAAGGTATAGCCGGTCTTGGTGAAGCCGTTGGCGGTCAGGGCCTGCTCCACATCATAGGTAAAGCTCTGGTCGGCCATGGTACCCTCGGCACCGTTGCCGTCGAACTTCACGGTGTAGCTGTTGGCCGTCCACTGAGCATACAGGGTGACAGCACCGCCATTCTCGGTGGTGACATTGGGGGTGGTCTGCCTATTGGTATAAGCCGTACCAGTGCCATCCGCAGCCGTATTCCAGCCGGCGAAGGTATAGCCGGGCTTGGTGAAAGCGTTGGCCTTCAGAGATTCGCTGGTCTTGCCATAGGTAAGGGTCTGGGATGTCATGGCACCCTCGCCGCCGTTGGCGTCAAAGTTCACGGTGTAGGTGCCGTCCACCAATTTCACACCGAAGTAGACGCAGGAGAAAGATTCATAACCAGGAATCAACGCCTTAATGAGCATCTTATCGGTCAAATTCTTGCCGGGAGCCGTGTTTGTAATAGCCAGCTGACCGGCGTGTTCGCCCTCAGTAACCCACTGGAGGATCAGCCAGCCCTCCTGCTTGCTGTCATAGGCGGTGAGTGCAGGCAGAGGCTGCTTGAAGGTCTTGCCCATCCACTCAAAGGTTTCGGGGTTAATCTCCACATCCAGATACAGGGTCTCGCCGCCGGCCAGGTTCATTACCAGATCTTTCGTGATGGAGTAAGTATAGTCTGCAGAGACCTGCTTTCCATCGTGGTAGAACTTGAGCTTCGCCGCAGTGGCGGTTCTGCACTTAATGGGGAAGGTGGCGGTGATCTCCGTGCCGTCAGGGTTGGTGATCTTAGCCTCGATGGTGGTCTCGCCCAGTCCGGTGATGGTCACCAAACCGTTCTTATCCACCATGGCCACGGACTCATCCAAAGAGCGCCAGGTAATGATACCCGTGGCGTCCTCCGGCTGCACCGTCACCGTAAGCTGAACAGTGCTTGCCTTTTTGTCAGTGGGACGCATATAAAGGGTCTTGCCGGTTACGCCGCCGGGACCTGTGACAGTAAGGCCGGAGGCATTGCGCAGGATCGTCAACTGGAAGGTGACGACCTTGCTGCCGCAGCTGGCGGTGATAGTCACGGTGCCGGCCGCCTTGGCGGTGATGACGCACTTGTGATTATCCGCGCTGGCGGGAGCCACTGTGGCCAGATCCGTATTGCCGGAGAACCAATACACGGTGGTATCGGCGCCCTCCTCGGCGGTGACGGTGGCAAAGAGGATGTCCGCAAACTCCTTGGCATCCGCACCAATGGTGACGGTATCGGAGGTCTTATTCAGCTTCAGCTCGGTGACCTGGGGACCGGTGAGCTTGTCCATCTCCACCAGCTTCGTATCCAAAACGGCCTTGCCCTCCAGATAGCCGGTAGCTGTATACAGCACGGAGCCGGTCTGGGTGGTGGTGGCCTCGCGGATCACAGTGCGGGTCACATTGAGAGTTGCCGAAAGGGCATAGTCACAATTCTGACAGAGCTTCTTAGCCACGCAGGCGCTATAGAGGCCGGTGGCAGAATCCTGCGTCCAGTCAAAGATGACCTCGTCGGAGATCACATGCTCCTCGGCCTCCTGCCACTCCAGCACGGGATAGGGGCAGCTGGCCTGGAAGAACCAGTTGTTTTTCTTCATGCTGTCGGTGAGGTTGTCGGGCTTTGTCGTGAGAACAGCCTCGGAGGCAGTGGTCAAAGGCTCTGCCTTGAAATTGTCCTTGATGTCATCCCGCAGATCGCCGAAAGGCTGGATGCCGCTCTGCGTGGTTGCATAGAAAGCGTTGGTGCAGCGGGCCTTGCTGATCCGCACCTGTGCGGCAATAGCCGCTGCCACATCGCCGTTCACAGTGCCGGTGTTGTAAACATTCTTAATGGAGTCGCAATTTTCCAGGTCGCTGTCCTGGGGTACGCCACGGTCAGACAGCTTGAAGCGGGTAAGCTTACCGTTCATGGACAGGTCATCGCCGCCTACAATACCGCCCACATACTTGGTGCCGGTAATATCGGCCGTATTATAGCAGTTCCACACAACGGCTACATAGAACCCGCCGGCGATGCCGCCCACATACTGTGCGCCGTTCACCGCGCCCACATTGGCACAGGAGATGATGTCTGCCTCACGATAGGCGTAGTTGCTGGTGCCATAGGCCGAGCCCACAATACCGCCCACTTGGTCGCCGGTACCGGTGATCTCGGCATAGTTGATGCAGCGGGATACACTACCGCACATGAAGCCGACGATGCCGCCCACTTCCGCCTTGCCGTTCACGGTGCCCTCGTTGGAGCAGTCGGATACGGAGTCGCCATAGTTTCTCATGTAGCCGGCGATACCGCCTACGCTGTTGCCGCTGCTCTCAATATTGCCGAGGTTGCGGCAGTCCATGATGACATTGCCTTCATCACTGCTGCCAATGATGCCGCCCACTTTGCCGCCGGAGGCTTTAATGGTCATATCCACCGTGACATCCTGTACCTGCACATAGCCGCGGGCATCGCCCACAACGCCGCCAACGGCCGCGCCGTAGCTGGTGTTGGTGGAAGTGATGCTGCCCTCGATGGTGAAGTTCTTGATCACGGTGTACTTCGCCAGCTCACCGTAGCCGGGCTTTGCGCCGGCCACGCCGAACAGGCCAAAGCCGCTGGAGCCGCCAGCGGAGGTCACATCAAAGTTCCTGATGGTCTTGCCCGCACCGTCGAAGGTTCCCTTGAAGGGATATTTGTTGTAATGATTGCCGATGGGGACCCAGTTTTCGCAGGCGCCGGTCATATCAATGTCGTTAGCCAGGCGACCCTTGATCGTATTCTGTCCTGCGTTCACTGTGTTGCGGAACCAAAGCAGCTCATCGGCGTTGTGGATGAGGTAATAGCCATCCTTGTCCTGCGTGGGCAGGGCCAGCTCGCCATATTCCTGGCCGCAAGCTTTGCACTGGGCCTTCTTCACAGCCGTGGCGGTGCCGCCGGAGTGTTTATCCAGGTCATAAGAGCTGCCGCAGACCGTGCACTCATGCCAGTGATTATTCGCATCCGTCTTCCAGCCATTATTGGTATGCGCCGTCTCGTCCACTCGGACATTGCAGTTGGCGCAGACATGCCAGTGAGCATCGCCGTCGCTGGCCCACTTGGCAGAATTCACTTCATGCGTACCGGCGGGCAGAATGTCCGTCCGGGTATCGTCGGCTGCCACACCGTTGATGGTGCCGGTGGCGGTATAGGTGACGGTACGCTCCTTAGTACAGTCAGTCCGAGCCACTTCGCGCTCGACGGTAAGAGCCTGACTCAGCTTACTGCCGCACTCGGTGCATTCGACAGAGGCGGTGCAGGCGTCATACGCACCGGTCTCGGTATTCAGGTGCCAGTCGTAGGTTACAACGGTACCGTAAGCATGGCCCTTTGCCTGCTGCCAGGTGAACACGGGGGCAGGGCAGCTATTCTGGAACTTTTCACCCAGCTTCTCGGCCAGGGTGGCGAAGTCGTTCTGGGAAATGGCGGTAAACTCGGGTGCCTCGTATACGATGCTGCTGCTATTGGCGATTGTGCCGATGGCATCATTGCCGGAGTCCTCGTTATAGAAGCACTTTTCAACGGAGTTGGTAGGCACACTGCTGCCGAGGCTTATCTTTCCGATCAGTTCGCCGAGAGTCGCGCTGCTGTCATCGCTGGTAACGCTGCCGTAGTTATAGCAGCCGGACATTTTCAGCGAATTGCCATACGCGGCAAGATCCACCCTGCCGATAACACCGCCGGCGTAGACGGAACCCTTGATCTCGCCCCAGTTGTAGCAATCAACTACACTACCATTTCCGCGGGGTTCAAAATCCGCAACGACACCGGCCGCCTTGGCACCGATAATGTCGCCATAGTTGGCGCACTGGCTGATCCTGATCACATAGCCAACCGCGCGGCTATACTGCACAATACCGGAAATCTCCGCGTTGGGATTCGTGCTCTCCAGGCGGCCAAAGTTTTGGCAGTTTTCCACCACCGCGCCTTGCAACGCAATGCCGCCCACATAGCTGTATTTGGCCTCACTATTGGAAATAATATTGCTGTAGTTCACGCAGTTTTTGAAGGTAGCTCTTTGATCGCTTCCGCCAATGCCGGAGACACTGCTGGCCTTACCGGCGTTGATCTCCAGCTTGGAGATCACATTTTCATATTTGCTGCACTGGCCCACACCGCAAAGGGCGCCAGTCCAGTTGCTGGCCGTTTTGACCTTGCCCTCAACCGTGAGGTCGTGGCAGCTTCCGGCGGTGGTAAAGATGACCCCGCTGTTATCAAATAGCGTTACATTGCTGCGGTTTTGGGCGGTATAATCAATATTATAAATCTTATGGTTGTTTCCGTCAAAGTCGCCGCACCAGGAATAATACTTTTGACTGGCATAGTTACCGAATTTCCCGTTGATGGCCGAGCCGATGGGAATATAGGTATCATTGATGGAGGTCATGTCGATGTCATTCATCAAGCGGAGATTCAAATTCTTCTCCGGCTGGCCACCTATAGCATTGGTGCAGGCGGTGTTATTCACCAGATCGGCAAACTCCTTGAGATCGTTGGCGTTGTAAATCTCAAAATAACCGTCCTCCGCCTGGGTTAGACCGGTCTTAGCAATCAGGCGAAACGCACAGTATACATAGGAATCGGAAGCTCCTTCCGCATACACCTTTATAGCGAGTTTCTTCCCCGCCGTGCTATAGGATGCCGCCGTAACCCTGATCTCGCCGTTGTCTTTTACCGTGACAGTGCCAGTGGCCCCGGTATCACTATAGACCCAATCCGTATTTGCGGCAAGCTTATATGAATAGGTCTTGCCCAACCAGGTGAAGCTGGTCTTACTCTGCTCCGCTTTGAGGGTGATCGTGCTGCCTATCGGCAGAATCTGCTCCTCAGCGCTGTAACCCGACTGATTGGAAATGACCTTGTCACCCTTTTTCACGGTGATGGTGGGCAGCTCGCTGCTGTCAGGGTTAGCCGTAATACTGGCGGTGCCCTTTGCCACCGTGCCGCTTCCTACACATGTGCCGGTGGCGGTGATAACAGCAGAGCCAATACCCGTGATGGTCACAAGGCCCTTTTCATCCACCGTGGCCACATTCTCATTGGAGCTGCTCCACTGGACATTCTCCAAAACCGTTAAGTCATACTTAGGCTTCGTCGTCAGCTGTACCGTGGGGGCCACGGTGTCGTCACTTTTCAGCGTGAAGTATAGATAGCTACTATCTTTCTCGTTTACGACCGACAACTCCGTGGAATCAAACGCCGAAATGGTCAGCGTAAAGCTGGCCGTCAAAGCGCCGCAGTGGGCGGTGATGATGGCGGTGCCCAGGCCCTTGGTGGTGATACGGCAGAAGTTTTTGCCGGTCGAGGTATTCACCTTGTTCTCCACAGCGGCCACATTTTCGTTGCTGCTTTCCCAGGTGACGGTGGTGTCGGCCCCCTCTTCCGCCTCGAATTCGGCGCGGACAGAGGAAGAATATACTGTGCCAACCTTGCTGATGCTCAGCTTCAGCTCCGTAAGGTCCGTATCAGTAGTAGTCTTTTTCAGCACTAGACTGGTGACCTGCGGCTGCGCGGCCACGCCGGAGACGGTGATGGTGCCGGCGACATAATTGGCATCGGTAATAGCTACCGGCATACCATCATCGCCAACATAGCAAGAGGAGTTTTTCCCGGAACCTGCTATGTTGATTTTATAGTCTCCATTATGAGCGCCATCCTTCACCGTGAATGTAAGCTGGAAAATCTCACCGTTGCCGGTGTAATTATCCAAGCTGTCAATCACGACAGTGTTTGCAGAGGGGTTCGGCGTCACAGTATAGTCCTGCACGATGGCAGACGCGCCTGTAAAGGTCAGCGCTGTTTCATCGTACTCCAGGGCAAACTTTGCCGAAACAAGTCCGAGTGTGTTATTGGATAGTGAAACAGGGACTTTGACTTCCGTTGTTCCGCTGCTGACATCCACACTGGCTGTTCCCACAGTATAGGTGAGGGAGCCTTCCGCGGCGTAGGTCACCGTCCCGGTGAGGGACAGGAGCATGGCCACGACCAACACCATGGATATCCATCGTTTTACCGTTTTCATACTTTCTCCTTTTCACTAAATTTATTTATTGCGAATGGGGTGGCAAGTCCCATATACAACCGTTATTTTGGGGCCGGGAATTTATCGATCTGCCCCGCTACATATCTGCGCAGGATCGTCAAATCCATAATATCCACTTCTCCATCGCCATTGAGGTCAGCGGCGGCAAGACGATCTGCATCCAATTTAATGAGTCCCGCCACATATCTGCGCAGAGCTGTTAGGTCCATAATATCCACTTCCCCGTCGCCATTGAGGTCACCCAGGGTCACCTCCGGCTCCGGGGGCGTGGGGTCACCTACGGTGATGGAGACGCTGACCGTGGGCGAGACATAGGCTTTGCCCGCACCGGTTTGGCTGTTGTTCAGCGTCTCATTCTGATACATGGCGTAGAGGAAATGGACCTCCGTCTCCGTCTGCCCCTCCTTCAGTGCCTCGCCGGTGCCGCCCAGATAGGCGATCTTATTCCGGGTGGCCGGAACTACGCGGGAGGTGCCGTTGCTGTAGTGCAGTCGGACGATCATGCCCGCGGGGTCAAACAGCTCGCCCGGCTGATAGGCCGTCTTATTGGGTCCCTGCAGCAGTTCGATGCGCTCAATGGTATTGCTGAGAGACATCAGGTAGGCGGAATCGTTTTTGAAATAAATATTGCCGTATTGGTCGCAGATGGGAGAGCAAATGGCATACTGCGCCTGGCTGCCGTTGGGGGTAAAGAGCACCTTGCCGGTAAAATAGGCATTGCCCTTCAGGGTCTCCTTGGTCGTCAGCAGCGGCGCGGTGACGCCGGGCGCATCCTTCAGCACCCGCAGCTTGCCCGGGGTGTAGTTGTCAAAGAAATATACATAGGCGTAGCCGTCGTCATAGGCGGTGGTGAGCATGCCGCTGGTCTGGGGATAGCCCTGGGTGGTCACCCGATAGGCAATGGACCAGCTCTCCAGGTCGATCACCGTGATGTTGTGGCCGGAATACTGGGTAAACTGGCCCGTGCCGGACACGCCGATATAGGCCCGCCCGTTATACACCACCGGGGTCGAGGTGCTCATGGCCGTGCCGCCGGAGCCGTTTTCCAGCTTGATGCCCTTGAGGTCGGCCAGTTGATACCCGCCGTCCTTCTCCTCCACCCGCACAGAGTAGAAATATCCTCCCTTGCTGGTGAAGTAATAGCGGTCGGTCACCTTGTCATAGGCCACGGTGGAGCGCACATCGCCCACCAGGTCGTGCATGGAATCCAGCTCCACGCCGGTGCGCGGATCCAGGCACAGCAGCCCGCCCGATGGGGTGGTATATCCGCCGCCGCCATCGTCGGTGCCCACCAGCAGGAAATTCTCCTGCACATAGGCGCCCGCCCAGTAGAATCCGCCCTTCACCGGGCAGGTCCACACGGGCAGCTTGGTCTCGTCGTCCCCGCCGGGAACCTCGTCGGTGGCCGTGAGACAGACGAAGTTTGCCGTCTGCTCCTCGCTGTTCCAAAAGCCGGTGTAGAGGTAGCCGTCGTGATAGGTGATGGGACTATTGGGCTGGCCGCCCAGGGCATCCTTGTAGTACCAGAGGGATTTAAGGGTCCTGGCGTCAAAGGCCTGGATGCCGCCGCCGGCCAGACCCACAAAGATCATACCGCCGCCATAGGTAGGCGAATTGATGGCGAAGCTGGAGTTGGTCTTCATGTTGCCGGTGGCCACTACCTTGCCGCTGAGAGCATCCAGCTTGACGATGCTGCTGCCGGCATAGGAGATGACATAGTCCCAGCCGCCCTCGGTAATAAGGATAGGGCAGCCGGTGGCGCCGGAGCCGTAGCTCTCCCCCAGCTTGGTAGCCCAGCTGAGCATGGCGTTCTCGGCCTGGATCGGCGTCTTGGCAGAGATGATCCCGTTGTTGGTCTCATCGCCCCGGAAGTTGGGCCAATCGGAGGTGACGCCCATACCATAACTGGTGGAAGGGGCTTTGGACAGCGCAATCTGCACCGTGCAGGCGTTTTCACTGACCGTGACCTGATCCTGGCAGCCCACATAGCCCCGGCAAGTGGCGGTATAGCGGTAGGTGCTGCCGGCGACCAGGGGATAAACACCCTGGCTGTCAGGCAGGATACGCTCGCTGGTCTTGGTGTCATACACCACGGCGACGGCATTGGGCAGGGGTGTGCCATACTGATCCTTTATGATAAACTGACCACGGAGAGGCTGACGCTTGGCCAGCTCAATGGTATAGGTCTGAGTGACGCGGTCGGTGGCAGCGTCGCAAAGGGTAATGGTGACGGTCTCGGCAGAAAGGGTCGTGTTCAGGGTCAGGTCGCCACCGTCATAGATCTCGCCATTGACCTTAATAACAGCCTGGGGCGCGTAGGCCGTGGCGGTGATCTGGGCGGTCTTGGCGGTGCTGAGCAGATCAGCCTGGTAGCTTAGGAGCTTCCTGTCGAAGCCCTTATTTTCCTGGAGCTTGCCATCCACCAAGGGATGGATGGCCGTATCCCGGCCATCGATACGCAGGGACAGGCTTTGCAGAGACAGGCTTCGCTGAACCTGCACGGTGTAGTTTTGGACATAAGTACAGCCATTTTCCGTCAAGGACAGACTCAGGCTCAAGGTCTTTTCCTGGCCGTCGGCGGCGGCCAAACCACGAACGGCCTTGCCGCTGGCGGTGAGCGTCTTGGTATAGACGGAGGTACCGGTCTCCTGGACCTTGATAAGATTGGTCTTGTCAGACAGAGCCCAGACATAGAGCACACTCTCGGTATCGGGAAGCTGGATGGTGTACTCATGCCGCGAGGTTTGAAAGTCGGCGCTGTCCAGATAGATGCCGGAGCTCTTTGTGCTGCCGGCGCAGATCTGCAGGCCCGTCAGCCAGTCCTCCTCCCGGGGGCGTTTGGCCTTAACGGTCATATCCTCAAAAACGCTGAAGGTCTCCTTCGCGGTATAGCAGCCCTTGGTAGTCACATAGCTGTAGCCGCCGCGAGGCAGGATTTGATATACGGCCTGACCGTTGCTGTCGGACTCTGGCAAGAGGGTCTGCCCATTGCTGTCCAAAAGCTGAAGGGTGAGGTCGGTGTCGTGCAGTACGGTTACGGTTTTTGGCGCTACGCGGCCAATATTCAATGTATAAGTCCGGCTCTTGCCGTTTTCCAACGCGACCTTGATTTCTATGGTGTTGCTGCCCATAGCCAGAGACTGGGTGCAGCTTTCGCCCGGCTGCACTTTTTTGCCCTGAACGGTGACAGTGTAGTCACCCTCCAGCGTGGCAGGGGTGATAGTGACCTGGGGCGTGGCCACATTAAAGGTGTAGCGCAGCTGGTTGGGAAGAAAAGTACCCACCATCTGCTCGGCGCCGTTGGCGACGACGGACAGCGCCGTAAGGGTGGGCGCGCGCTCCAGGCAAAGAGTGCGCAGCCGGGAGAGGACATATCCCTCATAGGCAAGGCTGGCCTTCAGCGTCACCCGGCCGGCCTGTGTGCCGACAGGCAGGACACCGGTAAGGCGGGCGGCCTGGCTTGCCCAGGCAATGGGTATCTCCACCGCCTGGCCATCGGTATTGGTATAGACGGCACCGGCATTCAAAGATAGATCCCCGGCATCCGCGCCCTTGGGCAGGTAGATATAAGGGGAGGGATCCGTATCTGCCACATAATAGGTATCGCCGTCGTGGTCATAGGTCCCGGAAGCTACGCTGCCGCCGTGCAAAACGGCCTCGCCCAACCACTCCCCATCCGGCAGGCACAGGGTAGTGACCGTTTCGCCGCCGATCTGCACAACACCGGAATCTGTCAGAGTCATAGTGCCGACAGCCTGGGCATCGCTGCCGCTTTGGAGTTGGAAGCTATATGCACCCGGCACCAGCTGGATGGCCTGGCTCTTTTCAAACCGGGCGGTGCGGCCATAGCTGTCCTCTGTGTCCAGAGTGTAGGACGCGGGGTCCAGACCGGATAAGGTCTGCACCGTCAGCGCAGCGGTGACTTTTTTACCGTTGACCACTTCCCTGTCAAATCGATCCATCGCCCCGGACAGAGCGGCTTGCAGAGCGGAGGCATCGGCATCGGCCCTATAAAGTGCCTCCAGCGCCGCCTTATAGGCCTCCTGGGCCGGGGGATAGCGGGTCACGCCGGTATCGAAGGCCCTGTAGGCGGCCATGACCTTTAGGAGACTACCCAAGGCGGCGGCTTGCTCCGCGTTCAGGTCGATCTCCACAATGGCCAGGAAGGTGACTCCCTTGGCAGGCTGATCCAGGCTCAGGCCGCCCGCATCATCCACCCGGCGATAATTGCCGCTCACACCCTGGACCTTGGTGACGAAGCCGCTGTCCAGGCCCTCCAAATCGTAGTCACTTTTCTTCAGTGCTTGGGCCAAAGTCTCGCTGCCGGTGTAGGACACGGCAGCGGGCTCGATGAGTACCTTTCCGGCCGTGGCGGCAGCCAAGACAAAGCTGCTGTCGGCGGTTCCTCCGGCGGCGAGGCACACAGATGGAATCAACTGCCATAAGAGCAGCAGGGCCATCATTAGGCTTAAAACCCTCTTTTTCATTTGCATTCCTCCTGTATATTTCTATGTGCGATGTGCGCCGCAGGGGTAGGCGCGCAATTTCCGCTGCGGAGCGCAGCCGCGCTCCGGCCGACACAGGGGCAAATAGTCTGCAGCAGCAAAAAACACGGCCCCCTTCCGGAAGCCGTGCAAGCTATACGCTATAAGCATTGAATCGCTTCGGCTTCGGGATCGGCAAAGCCCAGGCATCATTCTCGGCGCATCTGACTTATCCTGCTGTAAGCAGGCATCACAGTGACCTTCTCGCAGGGCTTTTCACCCTATTCCGCCTTCGGAGCGCAGAGCTCCGAGCGAATCATCCTGTTTGTATTCTATTGTCCTGTTTTTTAAGATTTTATCACACCCAGCCAAAAAGTGCAATGGCATTTTTCGATGAATTGTTCTAAAAAGTGGGAATTTTTTACGCTTTCAGGTAATGCAGTCTGTCATATCGTACAGCCTGGTTTGTCCGTCCAAAAAACGGGCGTAGGCCGTGAGGGCATAATAGGCCTGCTCGGTAGCCATGCCGTTTACCTCCGCCAGGTCGGCAGAGTGGTAAAAACCATCGTTCACGGCAAAGGTACAGAGGGCATCCACCACGCTTTGGTCGTTTTTGATGAGGCGCTGTTCCTTCTGCGGATCCAGCCCCAGAGCCGTGAGGGCGACGATAACCTGGGCGCAGGATTCGCAGTTCGCCGTGCCCCAGCTGGAAAAACCGCCGCTGGGGAGCTGAATGACCGAAAGATAGTCCACCGCAGACTCCGCCGCCCGGGCTACATCCTCTCGCTGGCGGTAGGGCGCCAAGGCCTGGAGCGCCATTGCGGTCATATCGGGATCGGAGGATTCGCCGAAAAGGCTCCAGCCGCCATCGGCATTGCGGCTGCTAAGAAGCAGATCCACCAAGCCCTCCCGAGTGGTCTGTGTCTCGCCGGGCTGAGCGGCAGGAATCTCATAGCCGCCGCAGTCCAGGGCAATGAGTGCCCAAATGGCTCCGTTGAGCCCCTGTGCGGACAGATATTTCATATCCGTGAGCCCGGCCAGCAGATTTACGCCGCCGATATTCGTTACATCTCCCCCCGCTGCGGTGATGCCCAAAATGAGGCGGGAATTTTCCGTAGACTTGGCCTGGTGGAGCCGAGGCGTGCCGATGGCTCGAATATAGGCGTCCGCCTGCTCTAAATAAGCATGGGCCGCATCGCTTGTCAAACGGCCCGAACGGCTCAAGCCAATGATGCACCACTCGCCGCCCACAGAGCCCACGCGCAGCTCGTTCACCTCACTTTGCAGGGCCTGGCCGGTGCGCTCATACGCCGCGCGCCATACGCTTTTTTCTCCGCAGGCACATAGACAAAGCAGCAAAATCGAAAGCAGCATACAGGAGATTCTTTTTTTCATGGTAGCTCCTCCTATAAAAAGAGAATGTATTTTAGCTTGATCCTACGCAGAATATTGGCCTGCTCCCAGGTTCTGCGCCACAGCTCGCTCTCCAGAGCGAGTACAGTCTGCCGCTGTGCCTCCTCCATGGGGTGTCCGCTGAAGCGGGCCTCCTGCCAAATAGCCGCCGCCTGCCGATAAGAGGCGCGGAGATCCGGATCAAGAAGGTCTGCGTAATCCTCCGGGGCGCAGTTTTTCGCCCGGAGGCCCCGAGCCCGGAGTACATCTATGGTATAGGCAAAAATAGCTTGGATAGACGCGGGAAGATCCTCCGATAGGAACGACGCCTTACGCCGGGCAGTCTTTTTCCGCTCCCACATAAGCCATGCGATGAACGCCGCAAGCAGGGCCAGCGCCGCGGTCACGGCCAGAATCAGTAAAATTTGCAGCCGATACTTGAGCCAGAAATTCAGCAGCGAGGGTTCGTTTGTGTCATCGCCCTGGGGATTGTCCTGAATGTTATCCACCACCGTATCCTGCGGCTGCTGGCCGATCAGGCCGGAGATGTCCTGGTATTTTTCCGTTTGCTCCACGGCGGAGAAGTAAGGCGGCGTCACCTCAAAGGGCAGCCAGCCCACACCATCCTGATAATATTCCACCCAGGTGTGGATGTGGGAGCCGTCCAAGGCCAGTGTTTGTCCCGGTTCCAAGGTCTGGGTCTCCTGCTTACTCACCAAAAATCCTTCTACATACCGGGCGGGAATACCATAATAGCGGAACATCATAGCCGCTGCCGTGGCATAGTGGACGCTGTAGCCCTTTCGTGTGCCGTCCAAAAAGTTCAGCACAAAATCCACACCGCTGCCTACCGGAGTCACATTTGTTTCGTCATACTCGGCATAGGTGGTAAGATAAAATAAAATATTTTGCTTGGCACTTTGATAGTCAAAGTGGGCCTCGCCGTCGGAGATCGCATAGTCACCCAGCTTATCGGCCAGGTAGCTGCGAATATCGGAGGGAATGGCAGTGTAGCGGTCATAAACAAAGGCGTTGTAGGCTGCCTCATCCTGCAAAAAGGGTGTCTGCTGCTCCGTGGTCTGCGATAGAGCCGCATTGATGCGCTGATACTGGGTGATGAGGCCCTGAGCGGCAGAAAAGCCATAGGTTCGCTGACCGCGCAGGCCCGAGCCCAGCAGGGTGCGGTCGCCGATGGAAGCGGCATCCAGCCCGGCGCTGCCCGGCAACAGCTCATAGGGCGCATAGAGATAGCGGGCGGAGGCCCTCAAATTGGTCACGGAAATGGTATTTTCACGCACAAGCTCCGGCTGCACCGCGGAGGCCGCGGCAGCCAGCTGTGTTTGGGGATAAAACCCGTCCTCGTGCAGCCAGAAGAAGCTGTCCGCCGCCGAATAAAGCGTATCGGCATCCAGCGCATACCAGCGACTGTTTTCATAGGTTTCGCCCACAAAGCCCCGAAGATAGCAGGAAGCGGGGACATCCATGGTGATCTCCAGGACAGTATCCTGGTTGGTTTGCCGGGGGCCTACGGAACGGAGGTCCCCCTCAGGAAGACCGATGGTCTCGTTGCTCCCGTAGCGCAGGCGCTCCACGCCCTGGCGCAATCCGTCCACGGCCTCATTGAGAAAGTCGGGCTTGGCCGTCTGCCAGCCGTTTAACAAAAGGGCGGTCAGCAGTAGGATAGCCGTCACCCGGAGCCAGACACCGGCGCTTCCGGTACCGGCGAAAAAAACCGTGTAGGTCAAAAGCTCTGTAAGGGCCGCCGCCAGAAGCCAACCGGCGGTGAGCTGCGGCGCAAGCAGAAGGCCCAGCAGCCCAAGCACCGCCGTAAGGATCCAAAAGCCCGCAGCGCTGCGGCGGCGCATAAGGTCTGCGCTCCCCACACCCAGCACCGCCCCCAGCAGGCACAGAAGAAAAACAGGGCCGTTTTCGCCGGAAACGAAAAAATAGTCTGTGTTTCGGGCGGCTATATGCTTCCAAACATCCAGCACACCGTTTATGAGCAAGGCAAAGCCTTCCGAAGCTGCGCGCCAAAAAAGGACGGCAGCCAAAAGGCAGCCAAGCAGCCAAAAGGTGTAAGCTGCCGTGCGCCACTTGCCCCGGGTAAGCGCCGTACTGGCTGCGGCAGCCGCTGCCACAGTCACGGGAAGCAGTGCGCTCTGCTCCGGGAGGAAGGCATCAGCCACCAGCCAGATCAGCGCCGCCGCCAACAGAACCGGAGGCAGATATGCACGCAGGCGCTGGGCAATAAACTTAAAGCGCAAGGTAAACCCCCTCCTCTCTGCTTACCGCCGCGCCGCAGGGTACCACGGTGAACAAGGGTCCGCTCTCCCCTTCGGGGATGGGCTCCTGCTCCGGACGCAGGGTCAAAAGCACCACATGGGCATAGTCCAAGGAGCCTCCGCACTGAGCAAAATGCTCCAAAACCGTCTGCTCGTCCGGCACGATACGAGCCGCCAGCAGCTCTGCCAGGGCCGGTGTCAGCGTGTCCTCCCCCTCCACGGGAACGGAGGATACGGCATCCTGATTCCGGTCATACCAAGCGATATGATGGGTAAGGCCCGCCGCGCACAGGGCAGCGGATACCGAAGCCGTCAGCTCACCCAAGGATTCCTTGTCAGCGGGAGTACATGCCTCGGGGGCGCTGTTATCCAGGAGCAGGAGAATGGAATGATCTACGGGCAGGCCCAGCTGACGCACGATGACATCGCCGGTCTTTTCCGTGAGCTTCCAATGAATGCTGCGAACCCGGTCACCGGGGACATATTCCCGCAGGGCAAAGGTTTCGCTGGGATCGTCCCCGGGGTGACGCATAGAGTATTCATCGCTGTTAAAATCCGGGATAGTGCGTTCGCCTGTTTGCAGCTGCACCGGATAAAGCTTCGGCAGCACAAGACTGAATGTGCGTACATTCTCCGCCACCCGCCGCCCATACAGGCCAAACAGGTCATAGACTCGCAGCTCCGGCAAGGTCAACTCCAGCTTGCCGCAGCGGAGTCCGGCAAAGGTAACCACCTCGCTTTGCCTCTGGCGCCCAGGGGCAGAAATACGCAAGGCTCGGCAGCTGCGCTCGTCCGTGAGAAGATTGCGGCAGCAAACCTGTGCCGACAGGGTGGCCAGGCTGAAAAGGCCTGTGTTTTCCACCTGCACGCAAACGGATACCTCCTCCCCCTTCTGCACAGAGAGCGGCGCGCTGAGAGATAGTCGAAGGTGCTTAGCGGCCAGGGCCGTACAGGCAAGCTCTGCAATGGCGGCCACAAGGCTCCCCAGCAAAACACACAGCGGCATGGCATTTTTACCCAAAGCCCAGAGCACCAGCCAAATCGCCAGCCACAGGCCAAACAAAACTCGATATCTGGCCATGACTTAAATATGATCGGGGCGGCGCACCTGCTGCAAAAGCTCAGCAAGGATGTCGGCGGCGGTGGTCTCGGCAATCCGCGCCTTGGGGGCGAGAATGAGACGGTGGGCGCAGACATCCGCAAACACCGCCTGCACATCCTCCGGCAGCACATAGTCCCGCCCATACATAAAGGCGCGGCTCTTGCTCATACGGCACACAGCCAGGGCGCCGCGGGGACTGACGCCCAGAAGCACCAATGGGTGCGTGCGTGTGGCCTCGGCCAGACGGGTGACATAGGCCAAAAGCGCATCGTCCATATGGACACTTTGGGCCTGCTGCTGCATTTGCAGCAGCTCCTCCGCCGAGGAGACCGTCTCCACTTGGGTCAGCGGATCCTCCTGCTGGCGGTCGCGCAGGATATTCACCTGGCTGTCAAAGTCGGGATAACCCATTTCCAGGCAGACCATGAAGCGGTCCAGCTGGGCCTGGGGCAGGAGCTGCGTACCTGCCGAGCCCACGGGGTTTTGGGTGGCGATAACGGCAAAGGGCGCAGGCAGAGGGTGCGTGACACCGTCCACTGTGACCTGGCGCTCCTCCATCACCTCCAGCAGGGCCGCCTGGGTCTTGCTGGAGGTACGGTTGATCTCGTCAGCCAGGAGAAGATTGGTCATAACCGCGCCGGGCTGATATACAAAGTCACCTGTTTCCTTGCGATACAGGGAGAAGCCCACGATGTCCGACGGGAGGACATCCGGCGTAAACTGGATGCGCCCGTAGCGCAGACCCAGCGCCCGGTGAAAGGCCAGAGCTGCCGTGGTCTTACCGGTGCCCGGCACATCATCCAGCAGCACATGGCCCCGGGAAAGCAGGGTCATGAGTATCTTTTCCAAAACCTCATCCTTGCCGATGATGACCTTGTGTACCTCTGTGAGTATCTTACTGACATTGCTGTTCATAGGTCTCTCCTTTACCATTCCTTATAGTAGTTTCCGCTGGTCTGTCCGTAGCCGCTGCCCAGTGCCGCAGAAAAGCCGCCGATGTCCTTGCCCAGGGCCAGGGTGTAGCGCAGGCGGATCACAGCGCCGTCCTGGGGCTTGCAGGCGCTCATGCTGTAGCCGGGGTATCTGCCATTATAGGAGAACATCCAGCCCGACCAGCGGTAATAGTCAAACTCGCCCAAAGAATCCATGGATCCGGGCTTGGGATCCCGGCCCGCGCCAAATGCGTCCATGCCGTCGGTGATGATCAGGTCCATCAGCTCGGGGTCAATGTGATAGCCATTATTGATGCCGGGCTTGGCAATGGAGGCCAGATAGTCGCTGCCGCCGGTGTGGGTATATCCGTTTTTCTCCAGCAGGTCCAGGACGATGGACATGACATCCGTTCCCCCGGGCACGGTGACCTGGGTGGGCGGGATGAGATAGCCCAGGCCCACGGTGGTGGCCTCCACGCTGACGGTGACGGTGACATCGCCCTTTTCATAGTACACCGTCCAGCTGCGGGTGGCGGTGTAGCCGTCCTTATCCGTGGCAGTGATGGTGATGGTGTTGGCACCCTCCTGAGTGAGATAGGTATTATAGCCGAAGGTAGCGCCGCTCTGGCTGCAGGGGGAAGCGATGACCCGGCCATTGACGGAGACCACATAGTCATTAAGATAGAGCTGTTCGTTGTTCCAGCTCCTGGCGTCCACAATGGTGATGACATCCGGGCTTTTGAGCACAATGCCGTCCTCCAGACCCAGGATCTCACTGCCCACTTCGATGGTGGCGGAAATGGTGGGATATTTATCCGGCGGGGTGTTGCCGGGATTGCGGTGGAAGCGCACGGTCCACTTATAGCTCTGGCGGACTCCATCGGCGTCCACATAGCGCAGCACCAGATACTGGGGGTGGCGGGTGTCCACCTGGACGGTATACCAGCCGTCAGCCCCGGTCTTCACCAGCTTGTCGGCATAGCGCACCTGGGTGATCTCCTCCCGACCCGTCTCCTGATTCACATAGAAGCGGAAGCGGAATTCCTCATTATCCAGATACAGGGGCAGCTCCTCGCTGATGTGCTGGGGCTGCTTGGTATCATTGTCGATGACGGTGCTGCAAAAGCTGGTGGTAATTTTGAAGCCGTCCCCCTGATAGCAGATGTAGAAGGTCTCCGAAGCGCTGCCGGTGCGGTCATTTACGCTGACCTCCAGCACATTTTCGCCAAATTGCAGTGCGGCAGTAAAGGCGCTGGTGGCAGACTGGATGGTCTTGCCGTTGAGGCGCACGGAGGCTCGCAGTTGTCTGCCGTCCCGCAGGCCGTAGGCCACGAAGCTGAGGCTGCCCTCCGCCGTGGTATGGATCTGACTCAGGGGCGTATTATCCTGCTTACGATAGGCAACAATCACCGTTTGCCCGACGGGGCTGTAGCGGACGGTATAGGAGCGGGAAGCCAGGATGTTCTGTGTGCCGTCGTAGTACGACACACGGACAACGATGGTGTTGCTTCCCTCCTCCAAGCGCACCAGCAGGCTGGAAGCATTGGCCCGGAAAGAATACTCTTGGCCGTTCACCAGCACCGTAATGCCCCGCACCTGTAAAAGGGGCTTGAGATGGCGAATGGTGAAGGTATAGTTTTCATAATCCACCACATCTCCGTTTATGATGCTGGTTTCAAAATAGCGGTCCGGGTCCCCTACCTGGGAGCCACCGTCCTCTTTTCCCGGCTCCCGGGACGGGGTCTGCCCGCCGGAGCCGCCGCCGGGGCCGGTGATGTCCAGCAGATCGCCGATATTCGTGCGGCCGGCGCTGTCGGAGGGAGCCTCCGACGGGTCATCGTCCGGCTGATCGGGGGTGGAAACAAGGTCGTCGTCCCGCTCCTCGGGGGGCTGATCCTGAGAGGTGTCCTCATTCTGGTCTGTGGGCTGGTTGTCGGTGCCGTCAAAGCGGGAAACGCCGTCGGCGTCATATAAAATGTCCGCGTCGGACAGCAGCATCCGGGAGGTTGGATCCTGCTGCTGCCGCCGGGGCTGCCCCGCCTGTATATTCGTCGCCAACAAGATGGTGACAAGGCACAAAAGCAGCGCCAGACCCCCTCGCAAAAGCGGTTCCAGTTTTCTCTTCAATGTCACACCTCCCAAGGGATATACCACCGAAAGGAGAAAGGCAAATGCCCTTCTCCTGTTTCGGTCGCATGATTACTTTTTCTCTCTATTGCGTTTAGCTGCCAGGAACCATCTGGACAGGCCGAAGATCACGGCTGCGGCGGCCAGGATGCCCAAAACGGTCCAAACGATGGTCCAGTCAAAGGCCGCGCTGCTTTGCCCATCGTCATTCCTCCCGGGATCCGTCGCGGTATCGCCCTGGGCGGTATTCTGGGCATCCAGAAGCGCCTTATAGGCGGCAACAGCATTATCCAGCAGGGTCTTGTCCTCCTTGGATACCAGCGTCTTCTGGGCATCCGTCAAAGCATCGTAGGCCTCCAGGGCCTTTTCGATGGCATCCTTGCGCTCCAGGGTCACCTGACCGATGGCGCGGATCAGATCTGTGACCGTCTTTACGGCGTCGGCGTCCGACGCGGCGGGCGTGTTGACGCTGCCACCGGTGCCGCCCTGGGAGCCACCGGCCTGGTCGGGTTTCTTCACCGTGGCCGTGGCGCAGTATTCCGCGGCGGCGGTGAGCTTATCCAGACCCGTTACATACTGCTTCTGCTCCTGAGTGAGCTTGTCATAATAGTCCTGGGCCTGGCGCACAGCCTGGCGCACTGCGGCCAAGGACTCCTCCGTAGGCTCCGGAGACAGGGCGCCGATCTGGTCGATGAGCAGGTCGGCGATCTTGGCGCAGTAGCGGTTCAGCTCCCGGGCCGCGCCGTCCTTATCGGTGCAGGCGTCCAGAGCCGCAAGAGACTCTGCCAGCTGCCGATCCAGGGCGGCGGCCAGCTTCGGGTAAGTCGCCTTATCCTCCGCCGACCAATCCCGCAGTGTCTGGCCCGCCTTTCTATACACGGCCAGGAGGGTCTCGGCGCTCTCCAGCACAGCTATGCTCTCCTCGCCGAAGAGCTTACGCTGGGTCTCGCTGAGCCCGTCGAGGGCCTTGCGTGTGCGCTCCAGGCGGTCCGCCGCGTCCTCCAGCTGGCGCAGGGTGGTGGTTCCGCTGGTGAAGTCTACATCGGTCAGCAGCAGCTTGGCCGCATCCGCGCAGTAGCCATCCAGCACCGGGGCCAGGGCCTCTTGATTTGTGCAGTTACCCAGGGTCTCCTGGGCGGTCTCATTCAGCGTCTGGAGCTGCTGGGCCAGATCCTCGTAGGCCTCAGCATCCTCCCGGCCCCACTGCCGCAGCAGGTCCAGATCCTTGGCATACAGATCGGACAGGGCCTGGATCTGGGAGAGCTTTCCATAGTTTTCCACCAGAGCCTGCTGGGCCGGAGTAAGGACTTCGTAGGCACTCCGGATGGTCTCGGCCTTCTGGGTCAGCAGCTTTACCGCCGCACCCCGGGCATCGGCCACCAGCAGGTCTACCACCTGGGCATAGAAACCATCAACTACGGCCTGGCCGCGGGTATAGCTGGAGCTCTGGCGAATCTGCACCTGGCAGGACCGGTAGCTCTCGGTGAGGCCGGCCTCAATATAGGGGTAGGCTGCCTTGGCCGACTCATAGGCCTTATCCAGCAGCTCCATAGCCGCCCCGCGAGCCGCATCCAGGAGCTTATCCGGGTCCATGGCGGCCAGGGCCGCATGGTAGGCGTCGATGATGGTCTGGGCCTGGTCGGCTGTGCGGACGGTATCCGCTGTGGCTTGCAGCAGAGCCTCTATCCGGGTACGCTGGTCGGCGGAGAGGATCTCCTCCACCCGGGTATGGTAATATTCGTTCAGATAGGCAAGAATAGACTCGCGGCTGTCAGACAGCAAAAGCTGCCAGGAGAAAATGGGATAGCCGCCGTTGAGGTCCGCAATGCTCTCCGTAAGGTCGGGGAACATATCCGCCGCCAAGGTGCCCAGCGTAGTGATCCGGTCGCCCTGGCTGCTCTTCCAGCCCATGGTCATGCGGCCGGAGCCCTGGAGGACATAGAGAGCATCGCGGTACTGGCCGGCAATGGGATAGCCCGCCAGGGCACCCATTCTGTCCACGGCGGTGCCGGTGTCCAAAGTGCCGGCGTTATAGCAGTTGCGGACAACGAGCTCCTTATTGCCGCTGCCGTTGGAGGTGGTCTTGGTGCTGTAGCTGCCGGCCTCGCCGCCCAGAATACCGCCGGCGATGATGCCGCCGGAGACGGTGCCGGTGTTATAGCAGGAGTCGACGACGATCTGGCCGTAGGTATCCGCCACACCCAGGATGCCGGCCACGCCGCCGGCGGGGTACTCGCCCGCGCCGATGGCAAAGCCCGTATCGTTGGAGATATGGCCGGTGTTCACACACTGATAGAGCCGGGTGATCTTATCCTTGCTGTAGCTGCCGCTGGCAGCGCCGGTGATACCGCCTACGCCGGAGGCCTTGTTCACGGTGACAGCGGCGCTATTGACGCAGCGGGTCAGGCTGCCGCCATAGATATAGCCCACAATGCCGCCCACGCCGCCGCGATTGCCGCCGGTGCCGCGGCCCAGATACTGGGTGGAGGTCACGGTAACGGACAGACTCCCCTCAAAGCGGCAGTCTGTCAGCTGACCGTCGCCCTGGAGGCTGCCGATCACGCCGCCGAAGCCGGAGTTCATACTATTCTGACTGCTGAGTCCGTCGCCGGTGATCTTCACGCGGGAGACGCAGCCGCTGTATTCGCCGGAATAGGCCTGGCCCGTCAGGCCGCCCACATACACGGTTTGCGTCACATCCTTCAGCGTGATCTCACCGGAAACGGTGACATTACGGATCTCTGTATTTCCGAGGGTGTTGCCGAACAGACCCACATAGCCGTTGTGGGGCCGGGTAATATACAGGCCGGAGACGGTGTGGCCCTGGCCGTCGAACACGCCGCGGAAGGCGCTGTTATAGTTGGTGCGGATGCCGATGGGTGTCCACTCGCTGTAGCCCAGCTCGATGTCGGCGGTAAGCACGGCACAGGCGGAGATGCTGCCGGTATTGACCTTGTCTGCAAACCAGGCAAGCTCCGGGGCGGTGCCGATCTGATAGGGATCGTCCTTGGTGCCGGTGCCCTTTTCGGGCTGGGTCTTTGTAGCGCCGTCCCAGGCGCCCGTATTGCGGGCGGAGGCCAGAAGCTCCGTCAGATCTGTGGTCGCCTGGGTACAAATGCCGTCCAGCTTGCGCAGGTGACGGCTTTGCAGGGCTTGCAGCTCGTCATAGGCCGTCACGCCGCTCAGATCTGGGGCAGCGGCGGTGTGCAGCGCATCCGTGGCAGAGGTCAAGCGGTTCTGAATGGTCTGCTGCCACTTTGCCGGCAAGGTGTTTACATCTCCTACCAGCGCAGTCAGCTTATCGGTATAACTCTTCTCCCGCTCAGACAGCGCCTCCAGCACTTGGGTCCGAGCCAGAGCCAAAGCATCCCTGGCAGCCTGGTCCATATCGGGGGCGGTCTCGCCGGGGGTGAATCCGTCGGTCAGTTCCTTGAGGGCCTTGCGGGCCTCGGCATAGATCTGCTCAACCATCTCGAAGGAGGTGGCGGTATTCAGCTTCAGCTTCCAGCTCTCATGGGCACAGATCAGGGTGGCCATGTCGGCCTGGAAATAGGTCTTTTCGTAGATAAACTCGTTATACAGACTGTTGGCAGCCTTGACAGGATAGGTGACGATCTCGTTGAGCCTGCCGTCGGTGCTGGCGCTGCCCAGGTAGGTAATGCGCAGGTCGCTGACGGCGCTTAGGTCCTTGGCCTCGTCCACCCGGGCGTTGGCCTGGACCAGCAGCTCATGAAGCTGCTTTTGCTCGTCCTTATCGTAAATATTCTCGTCCGCATAGGCCTGCATATCTGCCTTCAGAGCCAGCTTGGCCGCCTGCAGCTGGGTAGGAACGGCGTCCAGGGCCTTTTCCGCCTCCTGCAGGGCGGCGGCGGTATCCTCCGCCAGCTCGATCCGGCGCACGCCGTCCATGACGGCGGCATTATACAGGGCGCTCTGGTCGCCATAGACCTTATACCGGTCGTCCCGGTCATAGCCGATGCGGATGAGCTTATACAGGAGGGTACGGGTGGTGGTGAGCTTATCCCAACTGCCGCCGCTGACGCAGACGGTGGGCGTGAGCTGGGTCACCTTGGCAGCATCTTCACTGTTGGTGCCCAAAGCCGCAGCATAGCCCCAGAGGGTGTTATCGGAGCTGCTGCTCTGGGCATGAGAGACGCTGCCGCTGCGCCAGTTACCGATGATGCCGCCGGTAGCGGGAGCGGTGGCAGAATAGTCATAGGCAGCGTTATACTGATTGCGATTGGTCTCGCCCAGGACCTCTCCAGCGTTATAGGCGCAGCTCAGATCCAGGGCTGCCTTGTCTCCGGAAAAGCCCACGATACCGCCGGCGCCGCGGGTCTCCAGGTTGAAGCCGGAGGAGCTGCGCACAGGGCCGTTATTGGTAACATAAGCGATCTGCGCGTCGGCACTCTCGGCCACCTTGCCCACGATGCCGCCCACATAGGAGCCGGCCCAGACCTCGGCGTTATTGACGCACTCACGGATCTTGGCGGTATTGCTGATAAGGCCCGCGATGCCGCCTACGGCATCGCCCCTGCCGCCCAGGTAGCTGGGCTCATAGCCGCGGATGGTAAGGTTATTTTCACAGTAGCGGACCAGGCAGCCCTCTTTGGGCTCGGTGCTGCCGATGCTGCCAACGATGCCGCCGATGCTGCCGATCATGGAGCCGCTGTAGCCACTCTCATTGGAGGCCAGGAACAGACCGTAGGCCCGGCAGTTTTCCACGGAGCCGCCGTCAACAGAGCCTACGATGCCGCCCACATTTCCGATGCCCTTCCAGGTGCCCAGAAAAGCGGAGACCTCACAGTTATAGATCTCGCCTGCGCTGCTGGCAGCAATGAGACCGGAGCCACTGCCCTGGGTAAGGCGGATGCGGCCCGCCACCTTTACATTTTTCACCGTGCCATAAACAGACGGGTCGCTGTAATTACGGCCCATGTAGCCGAACAGGCCCTGGACGGCGCTACCCTCCTCGGGGGCGCTCAACAGACCGTGGATGATGTGGCCTTGGCCGTCGAAGGTGCCCAGATAGGGATAGGACTTATTGACGGCGATGGCCGTCCAATCCTGACGGTTCAGGTCGATGTCCGCCGCGAGGACGGCGCAGGCCCGGGAGCTGCTCTTGGTACCGTTGACCTTATCTGCAAACCAGGCAAGCTGGGCAGCGGTGCCGATCTGATAGGGATCGTCCTGAGTGCCGCTGCCGGAGGGCTGGGTCTTGGCGGTGCCGTCCCACTTATCCTGCACGCCGGAGTCGATGTCCGGAACGGAATAGTCCTGGAGCACGGCCAAAAGTGCCTGGGTCCATTTTTCGGAGGCGGCGGCCAGCTGGCGCTCGGTCTTGGCCTCACCCATGGCCGCAAGACCTTGCTGCAGGGTCACGTCCAGCTTCTCGCTCTGGATATCCAGCTCACGCAGGGCGTCGGCGGTAAGCTCGTGCCACACGGCGCTCACAAGGCCCCGGTCGGTATCCAGGGCATAGAACTGCTTTCTGTATACGCCATAGAATTCCTGCTGGGTGCGCAGTTTAGTGCCGTCAAAGGTCTTTTGCCGGGCGATGGTCAGCACCGCGTCCATATCCAGCAGCGCCTCCTCGGCCCGGGCAGTCATATTGGCCTCGGTGCGCTGGCGCTCGCCGTCGGCGGTGATGGTGGCGGGGTCCATGGTCTCCCAGCCCTCCGGCTCCGTGAAGACGCAGGCGGTAAGCTCCGCCTTGGCGGTGTTATAGTATCCCTCCAGCAGCGCCCAGTTTTCATCGCTGTAGCGATAGTAGTCGGAGGTGCTGGCATTGCGCCACTGATAGGTGGTCATGCCCACGTATTTCGTGCCGCCGATGGTCTTCCCCTCGTCCAGCGTCTTCAGGGCAGCAGCCTTCTCGTCGTCAAAGAGCTTTTTGGCGGCAGCCAAAGCCTTGCCCTGCTCGGTGTCCTGGGAAACGGGCTTCACCAACTCCCATGCCAGCACGGGCCAGCCGTCGCCCATCTCGCCGGAAGCGACATAGTGTTCGCCCTCCGAGCCGTTGAGCCACTCCAGCGCATCCTCAACTTTGTCGCTGAGATCCCATGCCCGCTGGATCTGATATTCGCCGTTATCGTCATAGAAGTCATAGAGATTCAGGCCATTTTCGCCCTCAATGGTTTCGCAATAGGTCATATTATGCGCCAGATCTCTGCCGATCTCGCCTGCCGTGCCGAAGAAATCGCCGGCGGCATAATCCGAGGTAATACTGCCGGTACATGCAGCCCAGTTGGGGTTCAGAGTCGGATTATTATGCTCCGTGGAGGCGGAGGTGTAGCAGCCGATGATGGTGGGCGTGCCGTATCCCACACCGATAAGTCCGCCGGCATAGCCCACACCATCACCGGAAGCATGAATGGCGGCAGAGTTGTAGCAGTATTTCAGCGTAATTTCGTTGTCCGTCCAGCCCACGATGCCGCCGTAGCCGTTCGTATCTTCTTCAAACGTGCCAGTGATGGAGCCGTGGTTGGCGCAGCCGATGATCTCGTTTCCATCCCCATACACATAGCCCACAATGCCGCCCACACCGGTAGAACCGGCGCCAATGGAAAACTCCACCGTGGAGCTGCAGTTTTCAATGGTATTTTTTCTGTTCATGGTTGCCGCAACGGTACCGTAGCAGAGGTTCACATCATAATAGTCCTGCGTCACCGTTACCTTGCCCGCCATGCGGATATTCTTGACTGTGGCGTTTTTCATGTCGTCAAACAAGCCGACCTGATTGCTGCTGTCCCAGTTTTCGTCCACGGTGACATCAATGGTCACCGTGTAGCCACGGCCGTCGAAGGTGCCTTCATAGTACTGCTTGGACGGGGCCTTGATGGGCGTCCAGTCACGACCCGTGAGGTCGATGTTGTTTATCAGCTCCGCGCAGGCGTCCGTCTGCCCCTCGCTGACGCTTTGTGCAAAGGCCATCAGATCGTCGGCATCAGCGATCTGGTAGGGAGTCTGCTTTGTTCCGTCGCCCTCAGGCTCGCCGCCCTCGGCAAAAGCCCACAAAGGCAGCAGCCCTATCAGCAGCACAACCGCCAGCAGCCACGCAATTCCCTTTTTCATTTCTTTCTCACCTCATATTTTTTGCTATATCACCAGGGGACAAGGGGTCCCGAAAGCGGAAATCAGGTTCCTAACGAAAAAATCCGCACGACAGCCTGCCGTGCGGATCGCCTTTCATTTAAAAAGCTTAGCTTCCCGGTATGGGCAGGAACCTTAATGCAGTCCGATGTATCTGACTTATCCGGTTTACCAGGCATCACAGTGACCCGCTCGTAGGGACTCTCACCCTGTTCCATCGTTGGCCTTGGCCGATGGCTGCATCTTTACGCAATATTTTTCATGTTTACAAGTATTATATCGAAATGTGGTGCTAATTGCAATAGGCTTCGGAATATTTTTAGGTCTCATAAATAACGCAGGAACAGATATCCCGTAGATACCGCTATGACCAGCACTGTCGCACCCGCGCAATACCTGCAATAGCGGCCCCATCCGATGGGATAGCCTCCCTTTGCCGCCACAGAGGTACCCACAACATTGGCCGATGCGCCGATGGGTGTCGCATTGCCGCCAAAATCCGTGCCAAGGGACAGCGCCCACGACAGCACGCCCAAATCAATACCGCTGGCTGCGGCAATAGAACGGATCACCGGGATCATCGTTGCGGCAAAAGGAATGTTGTCCACAAATGCGCTGGTAAGCGCAGAGACCCAGAGGATGATCACCACAATGACGGCCGGCTTCCCACCACTGACCGCCGTGATGAACTGTGCAATGATGTCCAGCACGCCGGTCTCCTCCAGCCCGGACACCGACACAAACAGTCCGACAAAGAACAGCAGCGTTTTATAGTCCACAGCCTTTATGATCTCGGCCACGGTCTGCTTTCCGTTCGTAAGGCACGCGACCAGCAGCGTCAATGCCGCCACGAGCACGCTGATGCAGGCAACGGAAAGCTCCGTCATCGCATGCGTGACCAGCAGGATCACCGCCAAGAGGAATACACCCGCACTGGCCAGAAATGCTGCCCGGTTTGTAATAGCGGTCCCCGGCTGCGGGCAGGTGATGGCGCCGTTTTCACGTTCCGCCTGCAGAAGTTTTTTGCGGAAGCAGACCGTAAAATAGGCCAGGATCAGCACAAAGCAGATCGCCGCTGCCGCACCTGTATTGGATATAAAATCGAAAAATGTATAGTCAAGAGAGGTGCCGATGATAATATTGGGTGGATCCCCGCACATGGTAGCCGCTCCACCCAGGTTCGCACAGAATATCTCCGAAAGGATCATCGGCACAGGGTCAAAGTGCATCGTCTGCGCCAGCTCCAGCGTGACCGTTGCCAGAAACAGCACCACGGTAATGCTGTCGATGAACATGGACAGCACAGCGGAAAGCGTCATAAAGCAGAGCAGCAGGGGCACGATCCGATAGTGCACCAGTTTTGCCAGCGACAGACACAGCCACCGGAAAAATCCGGCCTTGCCAAGCCCCTCCACCATGATCATCATGCCGGCAATAAAGAAAATCGTAGACCAGTTGATACCGAAGCTTCCCTCGCCCGATGGACCATACCAGAATCCCGGTGTGAAAATACAGCTTAGATTCAGCGTTTTCCAAATAGCATCGGCGGAGTGCATACAGACGCCGAATACCAACACCAGTACCAGCGCGCCGCTCACCAGAGTAATATGGTGCCGCTGGAATTTATCCAGAATGATCATAAGAAACATACCAATAAAAATGCAAATTGCCAGGATCTGTGCAGCCATGATCTTCCTTGCTCCTTTGTTTGTCCAATTTGTCTGACGCATGTATTATAGTGACTTCCAGAGCACAAGAAAAATGCTTTTTTGATATGTATGGTATATGATTTTGATATTGCTCTCCATCCCGGTGCTTTTCACTGAAAAAGATTTGATTTTCCCGGATTTCTGGTATATTCTTATTTTGTGCCGCTTCTACGCGAGACCTTATCTGCAGCTCGTATACTATATGGATTTTATATATCTCATTTCACAGAGGAGTCCCGATATGAACATCAGCTATGACAGCTACCGTGTCTTTTACTATGCCGCAAAGTATAAAAGCTTTTCACAGGCTGCCGCCGCTCTCTATAACAACCAGCCGAATGTGACCCGGATCATCAAGCGGCTGGAAGCGGAGCTGCACTGCGTTCTGTTTTTCCGCTCGTCCCAGGGCGTGCGCCTCACACCGGAGGGCGAAAAGCTCTACGCGCATATTGCCGCCGCCTTTGAAAGCATTGAGGCCGGCGAGGAAGAGCTGCTTTCCGACCAGAGCCTGGCCGGCGGCAGCATACACATCGCAGCCAGCGGTCTTGCTCTGCAGGGCTGCCTTCTGCGCGTGCTCTCCCGATATCGCAGGCAATACCCCCATGTCCACATTTATCTTACAAATAATTCAACGCCGCAGGGCCTTTCCGCCGTGCAAAACGGCCTTGCCGATTTTGCGGTGGTATCCGAGGGGACTGTTGCTCCGGATTCGCTTGAAAAACAGTGGGTCGGTGAAATTCAAGAGGTCCCGATCTGCGGGTCTGCCTTTCCCGCGCTGATGCAGGGCCCGGTGACGCTGGCCAGGCTCACAGAGTATCCCATCGTCTGCCTTGCAGCAGGAACCTCCTCTCACGATTTTTATTCCGGGCTTTTCCTCCGCCGTGGTCTCCCCTTTAGCCCGGATGTGGAGGTTGAGACTATCGACCAGATTCCCCCCGTGGTCTGCGGCAATCTTGGCATTGGGTTTGTTCCCCGCGAAATGCTCTTCGGCTCGCCGGAGCTTACCGGCATTTACCTGATCACGCTGGATAAGCCTATTGCGCCGCGCAGCATTTATCTGTTTCAACGGAAAAATCAGCCCCTGAGTCTTGCCGCAAAGCATTTCCGAAAAATGCTCCTCAGCGATGTGCCGTCCGGCTCCTGATAGAGACCAACTCTCCACATGTCCTATAGTTTTTGGATATTTCCCGATAGTATCGCTCGTTCAATTACGATATAAATATATCCAGGTCAACGAAAAGCGCAGGGGGAATATATCACGGACTTTGCCAAAAAAGTTCATCAATCCGGCTATGGGATAAAAACTCTATCTGCAAAAAAAAAGAGGCCATTCGCTCAATAGAAGGTCTTACAAACAAGCATGGGTGATAATATTGACCGTATCACAATATGCCACGAAAACTACACAAGGCGGCAGAGGATGTCCTCTGCCGCCTTGCCAGTCTGTCAAAGAACCCCTGCTTTCAAATAACGAAAGCAGGGGTTTTCTTACAGCTTTGGAAATAATAAACGAATATAAACCGGGAAATGGAGTTTTTCCAACTCCATACCGCCAGTTTTTTGAGATTCATGGCAGCAAA
>ERZ773181.843-NODE-843-length-29748-cov-16.684202_pt1 | contig 29748 bp, 25 predicted proteins | sample MGYA00581001_ERZ773181 | MGnify/ENA primary metagenome ERZ773181 (study PRJEB29015, sample SAMEA2737780) | human gut metagenome | biome: human gut; feature: human-associated habitat; material: faeces | place: China | collected 2012 ...
TGTCGTTCCCGGCACTTTTTCGCCGTGGGCTGCCGCTCCCCGCCGCCCTTCGTTCAGACCTTTTTACCCACTCGGATCTGAACGGAGGAACAAAATGTTTAATAGAAAAAGCATCTATGCGCTGAATAAGAAAGACCCCGATGCCATCGTTTATATGGACGCCAATGAAGTCATCGTCCGCCTGACCCGCGAGGACTTTGCCAGCGAGAAAGAATTTCTGAAATGGAAAGCCCTGTCGGACGAGGACTATCACGCCTCCGAAAAGGAAGCTCACGTCTATGCCAATCACACGCTTGCGCTGGATGAGCTATCCGAGGAAGCGGCCTCCATTCCTGCCGTGGATGTCTGCATGGAGCAGGCGCATGACCGGGCAGAGGCAATCCACCGCAGCGTCAGAAAGGTCACGCAGATTCGGAAGCACCTGACGGATACGCAGTTCCGCAGGGTGTGGATGTATTTCGTGGATGGGATGACGGTTGATGAGATTGGCGCAGCCGAGGGTGTCAGCCATCAGAATATTTCCAAGAGCATCGGCGCGGCGATGAAGAAAATGAAAAAACTTTTCCCTGATTGCTGAAAACAGGGTGCAAAAGTGGCCCAAAATCGGCGATAGGTGAAGGGACATTCTCCACGAAGCCTTTCGTCGAACGTTGAAAACTGAATAGACCATGATGCAGGCACAAAACCCGCGTGATAGCGGCATAAGGTGCGCCGCCACGACGTTGGCTTCAAGGAGGTGATTCCGGAAAAGCCATCCGAGCGATCTACGCAGCCTTAGACCCGATTCGGCAAATCGGGCGCGATGACAGCGCGGCGGATAATGAAACTTGCTCACGCCCTCCCACAGACTTGAGGGGGAACCCTGCGGTATGCGCCAGCTCTTTGAGGCAGCGGTATCGTGGAGTTATGACAGCCCTGCCAAGGGCGGCCTGCATCATGCCCACTATCCGGGGCGCGTGGCAAATAGGATAGTTCTTCTCAAATGGACAAGCAGAGCGGCTGCGCCGGTATTCGCCATTATGTTATGTGGCTCCAATTCTGCCCGCGCAGCCGCCTCTCAAAGTCAGATATCCAGAATGACCGAGGCAGTGCGGAGGATGCGCAAATGCTGGACGAGCTGCGCCAGCTCCCCGAACGGCTTCCGCTGTACCAGCAGCAGATCCAACACTTTTTCGACTTGGTGCTGGATGTGGACAGCGCGGGACGCGAGCCGCAGGCGCAGGCAGCAAGGAATTATACCTACGATATGCCGAAAGATCCCGGCCTGTTTTGTTTCCGCCCTATCCCCCTCAGCTTTGAGCCGGTGGAGCCGGGGCGGTGTTCGCCGGTGCTGTATTCCTCCAGCATCCGGGACATGATCGACTACTCTCTGCGGAGCTGCGTGGAGCGGAACATCACAGTGCGGCGCTGCAAGAACTGCGGACGATGGTTTCCGCAGACCGGGCGGGTCAGCGCGGAGTATTGCGAGCGGCCTGTTCCGAAAGGGCAGCAGCGCTGCCGCGACATCGGCGCTCTGAAGCAGTGGACGCTCCGGCAAGCGGGCAATGACGCTTTCAAGGCCTACCGAAAAGAATACAAGCGGCGCTTTGCGTGGATCAAGGCCGGACGGATCACCGGCCAGCAGTTTTACGATTGGAGCGAGCGGGCCAGAGCGGAAAAGGATAAATGCGAGCAGGGGCTGATCTCCCAGAAGGAACTGGAAACCTGGCTGAAGGAATCCAAATGAAAAACCGTGTGCTGACCGCAAGGTCAGCACACGGTTATCTTTGTCTATTGCGAGGCAGATTTTAAACCGCCCCATGTGGGATCTGAATGCTATTTTTCTTTATTTCCCGCATCTTCCAGCAGATTTGTAACCACTTCGCTGAGCTGCGCGGCGTTCTTGGAGGTGATGACAGGAACGCCGGTCTGCCTCTCAATGGCCTTTCGCGCATCGCCAGCCACCTTGCCACCGGCACGGGCCACGTCGATGTTCTCCGAAAGGGTCGCCGGTGCCTTCTGCTTGGAAATTTCCGTGGTGGTGGCTTCCGCCAACATATTCAGCACCAGCTCCAGCGTGGTCATGTTATCACGAAGGTTTTCCTTTTTGAGTCCCTTCAGATTTTTGTACTGGCGGGTAGACATTTCCGACCACGCGCGTGAAATCTCATCGGTGAGGATGGCGTATTCCACGCCCTTCTGAACGCCGCGGGCATCCCACTCGTCTGTCAGCTCCTTACGGACCTGAATGGCTTGCAGCCGCTGGTTGATCCACTCGCGGGTGTAGCCCTTTTTGAGATAGGTTTCCAACGCTCGCTGGATGGTCAGCTCCGGATCGATGGTTTCCTCAATGCGCTCCCGGCCAACCTGTGCCAACCAAAGCTTGAACGGTTCTGCTTTGGGTGACGGGATGGACTGGATGATGCGGAGGAGCTGTTCGGTATTGGCCACATCGGTCAGGCGTTTTTTACCATCATGAGCCGTCATTTTCAAACCGTGACAATTTGTCACGGTTTCATTGCCTTCGGCCTTCAACCGTTGTTTAAGTTTGCGCCAATACGCCGTGGGATCAACGCTGTCCGTCAGTACGCCAACCACATCGACAATGGAGAAGTACCATTCTTCCTTTTCTTCATCCCACGCCGTGCGAATATGCTGATTTTCAAAAAGCTGGATTGTAAGAGACATCCTATCACCCCAATTTCTGTCATCTAAAACAAAGTCAATTCTCTTGTCCCCACTTCAGGCAGCTCTTCCTATCTTGGCCTATTTCATAACTTTCTCAAGCAGTGTTTTGTAGCTGTCCACCACATCATACACAACATTTCCGTCGCTGATGGCCTTGAAGTGCACTCTGGCACAGTCGATTTTTGCCTGCTCAACCGGCGTGATATGATTAAAATGCATAGAATCCAGTGTTCCTTTTGTTTCAGCAACAAAATAAATGTGTTTCACCGAGCCTTCATAGAAGGCAATCGCCCAGTCCGGATTATAATGTCCGACCGGCGTTGCGATATAGAAGCTATCCGGCAGCTTTACGTAAACCGCAACATCTGTGTTGGTGTCCAGATCAGTTGCAAAATCGCGCTCGTTCGTGGAATCGTACACGATATGATCGTATAGATGACGCTGCGCTTTCATTGCATTTGTACCGAGCTTGCCCTTGATGGTCGGTTCGGTAAAGATGTCCGTATCGTAATGCTCATCCAGCAGGTTGTAGGTAATATGCTGAATAATTGCAGTAGCTTTTTCATCATTGATTAGGGCGGCTGCTTTGATAATGAACTCTTCCGGATTGAACTTGAACTGCTCAAAAACGGATTTCTCAATGCCGGTCAGAATTGCAACGACTGCCTTTCGCGTCAAGCCTGTCTCTCCGACCAGCTTGCCGATCAGATCATACTTCACGCTGCTGCCCACGCGGATTTGCTTGCTGCTGTCATAAGCAGAAGACTTTGACTTCGAGAATGCACTTCCGTCAAGAAGCGAGTCCTTTGACTTGATCTCATCCATCGCGCCGGTTTCAACTTTGAAGAAGATTTTCGGCACATGAAGATTCCTGTTGATGGAAGCAATCGCCTTGTTTACAAGCTCATCGGTATCAAAATCAACCACATACACAGATTTCGGGCTGATACGTTTCCAGAGAGCTTTGAACTCCGGCATGGCGAGCTTGTCGGGATCAACTTGCAGCTCGACATTCTTGTCGCGGGCATTCTCCGGCTGCATAGCGCGGCTGTCATAGACGGAATCAAGAATATTGATCACAGAATCGCGGCTGTCCGCCACTTCTTCCGCAACCTGAATCGCGCCGTTTGCTTTGTCGGCATAATATTTGTCAGTCAGTACACCGCGCTTGACATATCCGTTGGCGATCAAATCCTCAAAGATTGCCTGAGCAATATCGCCATCCACAACCTGTTCGTTGCCTCTGGCATCCACAATGACCTTGCCCTTGAAGAGGTCGGCAGTAACCGCCACAGGGCGTCCTGCAACTGCATCGGCAAGCTCAGTCTGCAAGCCCTTTGCAAAGCTGTCATAGCTCTCACTGGCGATGACGGTCAGAACATTGATGGACTGCACATCATTTCCGAGCACGTTGGCATCCATGCGCTCACCGTCCTGATTGACGCACAGGCGCAGACCGCGACCGACTTCTTGCCGTTTGCGAACCTCACTGCTGCTTTGTTTCAGTGTGCAAATCTGGAACACGTTCGGGTTATCCCAACCTTCACGCAGCGCAGAATGGGAGAAAATGAAACGCACAGGGGACTTTTTCGGGTCACGATCCAGAAGCAGTTCCTTGTTCTTCATAATCAGGTCATAGGCGTCAATATCGTCAGACGTGCCCTCCTTCTTGTCGGAGAGCTTGCTGTCGGTCATTTTGCCCTTTTTGTCCACGGAGAAGTAACCGGCGTGGGTGTCATGGGCGGAAATTGCGTCCAGATAGCGGATGTAGTCTTCATCTCCAATTTCCCGCTGCATGGAACTGAGGATGTCGTTGTACTCTTCCTCAAACATATCGGCATAGATGCCGTTAAACGGATGTCCAGCCTCGTCGTACTGCTTGTACTTTGCAACCTCGTCGATGAAGAACAGCGACAGAACTTTGATGCCCTTATGGAAAAGCTGACGCTCCCGCTCCAAGTGAGAAAGAATCGTTTCGCGGATCTGAATGCGTCGGAGCTGGTCTTCGCTGACCTTACCGATCACATCTCCGGCAAAGATTTTGATACCGTTCAGGAACTCCACGGAGTTATCGCGTCCGTCGATGGACTTGACCACAAAGCCGACTTTGTACTCGTCCAGATTGCCGGAATTGTCATAAAGATTATAACCGATTCCGACTGTTGCCGTTTTCTTGCGGATACCGGACGCACCCTTGCAATCAAACTGAATAGTTGCCGTCGGGTCGGCTTTGGAAAGATTGATGCTTTCCAGATAGACGAATCCCTCGGTTGCCGTGCTGCCGGATTCGGTAATGCCCTTAACGGCAATTTTCTTAACTAGCCGCTTGTTGTACGCCTCCATCGCGTCAAGGCGATAGACCATGTTATAAATGCTGTCCGCCTTGTGAGTTGCGGAGTAGCGCAGCGTCAGCAGCGGGTTAAACTCTTTCAGCCGTTCCTTTGTCTGCTTGCCCTCGACCGACTGCGGCTCGTCAATAATCAGAATCGGGTTGGTCTTTGCAATAATGTCGATTGGACGGCGGGAGCGGAACTCATCCAGCTTCATGTAAATACGCCGTGCATCCTTACCCTTGGCATTGAACGCCTGAGAGTTGATGATCATGACATTGATGGCGCTGTCCGACGCAAAGCGGTCAATTTCCGTAAGCTGCGCAGAGTTATAGATGAAGAATCGGATCTTCTTGCCGTATTCCTCCGCAAAATGCTCCTGCGTCACCTGAAAGGACTTATAAACGCCTTCGCGGATGGCAATGCTCGGCACGACCACGATGAATTTGCTCCAACCATAGTGCTTGTTCAGTTCATACATGGTCTTGATGTAGGTGTAGGTCTTGCCGACGCCTGTTTCCATCTCAATGGTCAAATTGTAGCGTCCTTCCAGCTTTTCCGACGGCTTGATCTGATTGGTGCGCTGCACCTTTTGCAGATGCTCCAAAATCAGCTTGTCGGAAAGCTCCGGCACAATGCGTTCATTCCGCCAGCCGGTAAAATCGTCCATCGTTGCGATTGCTTGCTGCTCACCTTCTTCAAGGCCACGATCCATCATATAGGTGGGCGTAAGGTACGGCTGTCCGGCAAAGACGTCAACAACCGCTTTTGCCGCATCCGCTTGAAATTTTTGATGTTTGAATTGGAGTTTCATGTGTTCTCCCTCTTAATAATCTCGTCATTATCCTTTCGGACAATTCTAAGCAGCAAGGTCGGAAAAGGCTCTTTTGCATTTGTAATACCACCAGTTAATACTCGTTTCTCTACTGCCATAAATGGTAAAAATCCAGCATTATTAAGAGAGCTAATAGATTCATTTAACGAAAACGCAATCACAACCCGATAACCTGGCTCATACTCATCCAAACAGTCAAGTTGATCGTTTACAATTTGAATAAATTTACTAATTTCCTCGGCCTCTTCAGCAGTTTTCGGTTCGTCATAAGAATATTCCATGGCGGAACAGCCATCCACAATTGCCACTAACTCTTGGCCTGTTGATATGCGCTGCAGAAGAATATCCTCATGTCCTTTTTCTCTTAATATCTTTATCGATTTATATTCCGCATCAGTTGTTGCTTCTTTTTCGCCATTTGACGCTATGGTTTTATACCAATTATCACGATGTTGGATTAGTTCTTTTTCTGTAAACCTAATTCCTTTTGGATGTTTGGGATCATATTGCCGAACCTCTGCATGACAATCAAAGCAAAGTGGGATTGCATTGTCGTATGTATCTGTACCGCCATCTGCACGCGCCCTAATATGGTGAACTTCCATATTATTACCGCAAAACTTATGGCAAATGCAACAACATCTCCCGCATGCAACCATTGCCCTCGTTTTTATATCTTCTGAAAAAGCCATATCAAATTACCCTCACACGCTTGGAAATGTCATTTGCATCCTCTAGCATATAGAGCTTGAAAATCTCGAATACGTTGATCTTCTCCGGGCTGGATGCAAAGCCGGAATCGCGGAAAACGGCGCGGAGCGGGCGGCGCTGTGCGATCTCCTTGACCACGCTTTCGGGAATATTCGCGTCAAAGCAGGCGATCAGGTCACCGTCGTTGTAGGTGTGGACGGTGCAGCCGCCCAACTGCTCGGACTTGTACGGCAGGGACAGCGGCAGCCCCCAGTCGATCAGACAGCCGAACAGCAGGTCGAGGTCGGTGCGGTCATCCTTGATGTTGGATTCCAGCCCCGCGATCATCCCCTGATCGTAATCATCCGGCGCATAGTAGACATCCTTCATGTTGGTATCGTCCAGCTTGAGGACACGGAAACCGGTATCGATAGGCGGATGCTCCTTTTCAAAGTATTCATCCGGCAGGTGTCCCAGTCTATCGCACTCTTCCTGGTGTTCAACATAATAACATGTCTGATCCCATTCGTGTTTTGAGAGTGCAATCGCTTCCAGACGCGCTTCCTGAATTTTTTCACCGGCACGGCGGATGCGTTCCTTGCCGATTTCGCAGATATTCTTGTAGCCTGCTTTGTAGGCTTCGCTCTTTTTGTCACAGGGTTCGGGAAGCTGCACCATGATGAATTTGCGGTGTCCGCCGTCCTCAGCGTTGAGTTGCATGACAGCGTGGGCGGTGGTAGCGGAACCGGAGAAGAAATCAAGAATGATACCATCTGCTTCATCACTTGTAATATAGGCCAGCAGCTTTTTAATGTCAGCAGTATTTTTGGGGTTTTCAAAAATTCTTTTCCCATCAAACAGTTTATTAAACTGTTGCGTTGCAGTTTGTGCATAACTAAACTGAACACTTCGCATAACTTCCGTATTTTGTTCAAAAAGATTTGTCCTTATTTTGGGAGTTACAGTATGATCTTTTCCAAATACAACTCTTCCTCGGCGAATCTCTTCCTGCATACGCTCAATGTTTGGATATACCCATCCGCGGGAAGGAACTTTGCATGGCTTCCCGGTGACAGGATGTATCACATCGTAACGCGGTCCGCCGCCGCCTGGCCAACTGATGTTTCCGTCATCCCTATACGGACCATATTCATCAACTTTTGTGAAACGTGCCAACGATTTTCTCGCATCATCTTTAGGCCATGAAGCATATAGCTTTTTTAATCCATCATTTACTGCATCCCAATCATCGTTATACAGTTCCCGCAACCGCTGGAACTCGCTCTTTACTTCTTCAACTCCCTCCTTTGCCTCTCTAAAAATAATTCTATGCTCGTATATGTATTGTGCACTTTTAAAATACACAAGCATATATTCATGTCCAACTGAGAAGTATTTCGCATCGTTTTTTCTGTTTTTGTCATATACCAAACAGGCAACAAAATTGCTCACACCCAGGACTTCATCACATATTTTCCGTAAATTTTCAACTTCACCGTCATCAATACTGATAAATATGACCCCATCGTTCATCAGCAGATTTCTTGCCAGCATCAGGCGCGAGTAAATCATGCTGCACCAGTCGGAATGAAAACGTCCGTTGGTGTCGGTATTCTTGAACAGGCGGTTTTCGTCCTCATCGTACATTCCCATCTGCTCGTTTTCTTCTTCCTGCGAGCGCATGAAATCGTCGGCATAGATAAAATCGTTGCCGGTGTTGTACGGCGGATCGATATAGATCATCTTGACCTTACCGAGATAGCTCTCCTGCAAGAGCTTGAGAACTTCCAGATTATCGCCCTCGATGTAGAGGTTTTCGGTGGTGTCCCAGTCCTTGCTACCGCTGCTGCAATATGGTTTCCCCTCACTATCGGCTCCAGTCGGAATAGTCTCATCTTTCAGCACAGGGCGCAGCGTCTTGCGAATCGGCTTGTTGGCTTCCACGATAGCCGCCTTCTTGCCGACCCATGTGAACTCGTATGCCTCGTCCCCGTCCACCACGTCCGGCGAGAGCATCTGTTTCAGCAGCTCAAAATTGACCGCCCGCTTGTACACCTTCTTCTCCGGCGTGCTGTGTTCCTCGTCCAGCATCTCCGTGATGCAGTTCGGAAACAGGGCGGCAATGCGGTCTATGTTCTGCGCCGTCATATCCGGCGACTCCATGCTTAGTTTATCCATTGGTTTTATCCTCCTTCATTGTGGGTTTACCAAAGTGGCAAATCGGATATTTCAAAAATTCTTCTTGTGCTATAAGCGGAAGCTCGTCGAAGCACTTTTGTGCCTCTTCATCAGCGTCCATGAGCAAGTATGCTCCACATCTTGTTGCTGGTGGATAACTATTTTCTGTGAGCTTGGCAAGTTCAATAATCTCGCTCATAGAAAGTGTTCTGCGACGCTTAGTGATTTGGAGTTTATTAAGAAGCAGAACCTCCGGGTCAATCATGGACTCGATACTTCTCAACCAGTCACATATCTTTTCTGCCAGGTTAAGCAACTTCTCATCGTGCCTTGTCTGCTCATCGTATGCACCTATCATGTCAAGGACTAAAAAGTTAACCTTCGTGCAATACTCAGGAGAAAGGGGCGTCTGGGATATGTCCGAGTAAACCATTTCATAGTCCATATTAGAGATATGAACCAGCCCTTTTTTATCAAACAGTACAAATTGCGATGTCTGGATAGGCTTTTTCAAATCAACATCGTCATCTGTAAAAAGTGCAATCTGATGCAACTTGAAGAAACTATCTATGCTATACATACCGTCTAATTGCCTATTCGCCCAAATCCAAATCACAAGATTTGCAATTTTGAACGCACCATACAACTGATCCTGTTCCATATTGGGGAACCCTATTTTCCGGTTGTATAGCACCGCTCCTGTAAAGTTCCTTAGATTCTTCTCATCATTTTCTGACAAATCGTTTAGGAGAAGTTCTTCGGTCACACCTAAATAATCCAGCATCTTTTTAACATCCTTGCAGTATTCAAGGTTTTTCTTTCTCTCTTGCAAATCTGTCAACGATGCACCATTAAGCGGGATAGTCACCCCGTTCAGTGTTAATTCTCCCTGTTCAACCAGTTCTATAAAGAAGTCTGCTTCAATAATAAAGTCGGACAGAGTATCCGGTCTGTCTGTGTGTACTGTAATCCGGTTTTCCTCTGCTTTTAAGGCAACACTAATCCCTTTGCCAATGCGAATGATGGGATTTCCGTTCTCATACACCACTCGATAGGCGGAAAAGAAACGTCGATCTTTTATCCGCACTTCTCCGTCCACGGGCTTTGATATAATCGCATTTGTGACCTTATCAATAGGGACATCCACATCCAGGCCTTTGATCTTTGCGTACAGATAAAAGTCATGTGTAGACAGGAACTTGGGGATCTCATCCAAAGTTAATCCAATACCCGATGCGGTAAAAGTTAAGGATGTGATCTCTGCACCATTTGCTTCCAATGATTCAAAAGTGGGGATGTCTTTTCCGATGAAGCCCATTTGCTTATGCACATTGTCTGTGAACTCCATAAAAATGCTGGAAATTTCATTAGCCTCAGTAGGAAAAAGATTCAAGTGAATTGTGCTGGTCTTTTGTTTTCCGGCACCCTTGATTATCTTGTCAAGGTCAACGACAAGCAGAGTCTTATAGAATATTCTTGAATTGCCCGAACTTAAATCGACACTTATAAGGAAGAAAACACAGCCCCCATCTTTATAATAATTATTCAAATCTGTGACACTACACGAAAAAGTTGCAGTATCAGATACAATAACTTTCTCTGTCCCCTTAATCTGGATTGGAACACGACCAGCAAGGTTTTCTTTCTTCGTCTTCTCAGATTTATACACGAATACTGTTCCATCCCATGAAGGTGTTTTATCATTCGAGTCGATGTACGAATCAAGTATAGGGCATCTTAGCAATGCAGCTTTAAGGGCTGTAGTTGCAGATTCTTCTATTCTCTTTGTATTTGCGCTTGGCACACTACAACCTCCTTGTCATGTTATCTGCTTTAGTCCGATTCGGAGTTTTTTTAACTCCGCGTTCATTTCCATCTGCCGGTTGAGCTGCTTTTCTCGCCGCATTTTGTTTTCCAGTGCGGCGATCTGCTTTTCGAGCTGCTTCTTCTTTTCATCCCGCTCAACAGATTCTTTCAGGCTCTCGCCGGAATCTGTTTGCAGCTTGTCCCCGGCAATCTGACGAACAAGGCTTTCATAGACGGCATCCATATTCAAGCCGTTGATGCTGAGATGTAGTTCGTCTTCCGGCATCCAGTCCGTGTGATAATAGCGACTGACCTTGAAGGCGTTGCTGCCGGACGCAGCAGCCTCCTTGTAGCCGATCCACGCCTGAGCCTTGCCGTCACAAGTCAGAATAAAGAGAATGTGGTACGGGATTTCCCTGTCGATTTGTTTTAGCACAGCTTCGTCAAGCTGCGAATCATTCAGCCGCACCTCGAACACCTCAATCTCGGTCACGGTTTCGCCAGCCGCGATGTTCAGCGTAGACGCTGCCAGCTTGTTTCGCCAGTAGACCAACTTGATCTGATCAACAAATATACGGTGTAAGGCAGGAGAAACATCGAGGTTTTCATAGAATTTCTGCTTCGGGATTCTTTTGTTGAACTCCGTTGATACAGGGAAGCCAAGCATACTCAAGTCCTCTTTCCCCAGTAATTCCTATTTACCTATTTCGTAAGGCTGTTTTCTGATAGGAAAGTCAAAAATGCAGTCATAATCTGTCTCGTGCGATTGCGGATATCATCCTCTGTAAAATCTGCCGCTGTGGCCAGACTAATCAGCTCATGATTCTTTGTGCCTTCTTTTTTCTGGTTTCGACTATTCGTAAATCCTTGATAGTATTTAATCTTATCAGAAAACCGATAATCGGCAGCACGAATGTTGATTCGTTTTTCAAGGAGAGCCTTATTACCGATCGCCTCCAAATTCTTTACATCTGACAGCGATTTGTCTTTGTCAAAGCGATTGCGAGCATATATGTGTTCAATTTCCAAAACTGTTTCCAGAGAAATCAATTCCTGTAGATCATCTTGGAAAGCCCACCATGCAAGCATAGACTTTGTGATTGGACGAGTATTGCTAAATGCGAAGTTTGCAAACATGCTTTTTACGGTTGCCGGTTCAAATTTGAAACCGTCAAAAGATACTGGCCGATTATTGACGATATTGACCATTTCAGCATACACAGGAGTACGAAGTGCGTTTACTCCGGGATTAGTAACCGCATAAGTCCAGATAAATCCTGTAATTCTATTGAGAAACTGGTAAAATGCGTCGTCGTCAAGCATGCCATTGGCATCTTTGTTTTTCATAAAATAAACGGATACAAAATACGTCCACATACCATTTGGCGCATAGTTTAGCACAAATAATCTGTGCAAAATCCGCAGGGAGAACCGATCCCTATCCTGGTTGGAAACATCCTCCCAGAAGTGAGCAAGGGTAATCATATCGTTGAATGTACTGTCTTTCTTTAAAAGCGCATAATTGTCTTTCTCATAAAACTTGCGCAACGCTTCCGTTGTAGACGACTTGATTCCCATTTTGGCACGAACAAAGTACATATAGCGGGTAAACAACTCATCCATTGGCGTACCATTTATCGGATGGAATATTTTTTCAGTAAGTTCCTCAAGTTCCTTCCATCGCTTAATAAAGGCATCTTTTTCCCCCTTGCCGGTATAGAATTTATAAAACTGCGCCTTAAAAATGTCGGAATCAGAAAGTGGCATACCGCGATCATTTAAGGTTGAAAAAATACGCAGTGCGGTATCTTGCGATTCAGCCTCAATTGGCAGCAAAATACAGTTATTCATAATTCTGGTTGGGAGATAAGCGAAGTATGTTGGATATTTTGCCAAGAAGGAATCAATGCAGCCTTGGAAAAACTTGAAATTATTTGCATAATGACTTTTTTGTTCAGGTTTCACCGTACCTGTCCGAAGAATATCAAGAAATTCATTCTTATCTTTGTCTGTTGCCACCTCAGAATCTATCTTTAGCGTTGCCATATCCGGCTCGCCAAACTCATCCGTTTTCCATATGCATTTTTCGATATTTTGCTTAGTTGCGACGGAAGCCTTGTCCTGCATATGACCAAACTTCGTATAAAAGGCCCTTAGAAGGAGCATTAGTGTGGTAAGCCGTTGCTGTCCGTCAATGACTTCCATTTTGAAATTTGTATTTCTGAAGGTAACAATTGGACCAAGGAAGTATTCGCTATTGCTGTCAAATTCTACCCGGCCCTCGTCAGGAATTGCGAATGAAAAAATATCATCCCATAGAGTTTGGCATTCTGTTTCTCCCCACGCATAAGGGCGCTGATAGTCCGGAATCAGAAAGTCAGCTTTTTTATCCTGAAATAAATCTTTTATCGTTTTCTGATCAACATTCAATTTAGACATGTTGTAATCCTCCCAGAGCATCTTCCGAAATTAAGTCTATCTTTTTCAATGATAGATTGCTATTTCACAACCAAGAAGCAAATCAGCTCAAAATCATCCAGTCCCGAAACAGCGCTGAGCAGCGCAGATGTGCCGCCGCTTTTGAACAGGCTGTCAATATCATTTTCTTCCTTTGCGTCAATAATGGAATTGATCGCCTCACTCAGCAGCTCAGAGATTTCACCCATTTTACGCCCGTCGTCTGTTTCCCCATTGAATCGCTTGCAAAGCTCCACACAAGGCTCGCCCTTGCCCCGGCAGAGCAGACGCATCGTATCAAGCAATTTCTTCGGGTTCAGGTAATCGCAGACAATTTCGCCCTCTTCGCTGATGTAGACCATATAGAAAGGGTGAATCCGATTCCGATTGTCAATGTTCACGCTGTCATTGATATTTCTGAGGACGAAAATCACACCGGCAGGAGAATCCTCCGTCTGCCCAACAACGGTGTGCAGACCCTTTGGTGCGGTTTCGATGTCCTCGTGCTGCTTCATGTATTCGAGCAGATCAAGCCGGAACTCATTGAGTCCCAAATCCATGATGGAAATGCCGCTGGTCATGTCCTCAATGTCCACAACTTCCTCTTGCAGCCGCTTGAGCTGCGCACGACGATATTCAAGGTCGCCTTTTTCCTCGGCATTGATCAGGTCATCGTCGCCGGTGGAGGTCATAACTGAAATCTTCATGCGGGTTTCTACGCGGCTTTTCAGGTTGATATACTCGTCGAGATCCATATCCGGCCAGAAGTTTACAAGCTGGATATGGTCGTTTCTGCTGCCGATACGGTCAATTCGCCCGAACCGCTGGATAATGCGAACAGGGTTCCAATGAATGTCGTAGTTGATGAGGTAGTCGCAGTCCTGCAAGTTCTGACCTTCGGAAATACAGTCAGTTGCAATCAGAATATCAAGCTCGTCGGTGCTTCCGGGCAGGAGTACAGCTTTGCCCTTAGAAACCGGCGAGAAGCAGGTCAGCACCGTGTTGAGATCGGCTCGGAGCTTCGGAATGGTTGTTCTTCCGTCAACCGATCCGGTAATCTCTGCCGTTTCCAGTCCGAAGTTCTCTTTTGCGAATTTACTGACGTTTGCAAAGAGGTAATCGGCGGTATCAGAGAATGCAGTGAAGATAATGATCTTCTTATTACCGGGATTGATTGGTTGCTCAATTTTCTTGCGGATCAAGTCAAACAGCGTTTGCAGCTTTGTGTCATGCTCCGGCGTGATGTCGGCAATCATGAGGGACAGGAGTTCCAGATTCTCCGCGTCCTTTTCCAGTTCGAGCATCCATGAAACATAATCCATATCAGCAAGATCAATTTTGACTTTCTTGCCGACGGAGAAGAAGTCGGTGTTCTGGTCATCGTAATCAAAATCTTCTGCGTCGGAAATCTCAGTTAAATTCAGGACGCAACCCCCGGACTGATAGCTTTTGATCGTTTCAATGGTATCTTCAATCAGCTTTTTGATGCGGTCAATCGTCAAGCGGAAAGAAGCAACCGAGCTTTCCAGACGTTTGAGAAGGTTGATGCTCATAAGACGCCGAATGCCTGCTTCACGTCCTTGCTGGGTAAGGCTGTTTCCCTTGTGGTGCGTCATGTCGATGTACTTTGCCAACTTCGACGGCATGATATAATTCGACGGCGTATAGATCGTCAGGCTCAACGACATGAGCAAATTATAAATATCGTTATAGTTGATAGCGTCGCTCAGGTCTGTCAGGCAGGGACGCAGCGAAATCGGCGGCAGACGCTCCGGAAATTTACCGATGTCGGAAGTGTTGTAATATTTTTCGATGTGCTTTCTTGACCGCGCAATCGTTACACTGTCCAGCAGTTCAAAGAAATCAAAATCAAGTGTCCGTAAAAGCTCGTCCGTCGTTCGTTCGTCAGCAGGGAGCTTGCTCCATGTATTGAAAGATTTCTGCGCCTGACGGAAAATTTCATCAATACTTTTGGTCGTGTCGAGCTTTTTGTTCATCTGCGAAGCATCACCTTCATAGGCAAGTGCGAGCTGATTTTTAAGGTCGATAAACTTGTTGTTGACAGGTGTTGCTGAGAGCATCAGCACCTTTGTTTTCACACCAGCGCGAACGACTTTATTGAGCAGTTTCAAATACCGGTTTTCCTTTGCGTCCTCGCCGGACACCTCCCCGCCATTGCGGAAGTTGTGGCTCTCATCAATGACAACAAGGTCATAGTTGCCCCAATTTAGACGGTCAAGATCAATGCCATTCGACTGTCCATGCTCACGGGAAAGATCCGTATGATAGAGCACATCATAGCGCAGGCGGTCTGTGGCAATGGGATTGTTGACATAGTTGCCCTTGTATGTATTCCAGTTCTCAGAAAGTTTTTTGGGGCAGAGAACAAGCACAGATTTGTTGCGGTTCTCGTAATACTTGATGACGGCAAGCGCAGTGAAGGTTTTACCAAGACCTACGCTATCTGCCAGAATGCAGCCGTTAAATTTCTCAAGTTTACTGATGATGGCAAGAACTGCATCGCGCTGGAAGTTATAAAGCATTCCCCAGATTTTGCTTTCCTTGAAACCTGTTGCCTCATTCGGCAATTCGTCTTCGGAAATGTCATCAAGAAACTCCTTGAAAATGTTATAGAGCGCAACAAAGTAGATGTATTCAGGGGCGTTCTCACGATATGCAGCGGAAATATTCTCGATTACGACGTCAGTGACTTCCTGTAACTTCTTCTTGTCATTCCAGAGCTGTTCGAAGAGCTTGAGGAAGTAGTTGGCGTTTTCAAAACTCTCTGTCTTCTGCACCGGATAATAGGCGTTGTTGCCGCGCTCACAGCCGAGATCGACTGTGGTAAACCCGTTAATAGGCATATAGGTGCTTTCATCAACCGTCATAAAACCCATCATCTGCTCCTGGGTGACGTTCGATTTGAAAACCACCTTGTGCCGAATCCAGTCTGCACACTCTTTCGCAATCGCTTTCTGCGTCAGTTCATTACGGAGTTTTACTTCAAACTCCGTGCCATACAGACTGCGCTCTCTGGAAATGCGAGGGATATAGAACTCCCGTTGCGCTTTGGAGGCTTTCTCAGTGATAAAGGTCGGAGAGGTGAAAATGAAACGCAGTTCCTCTATGCCTTCCAGTTGCTTTTTGAGTTCCTGATACGCATAGATTGAGAAGCAGGCCGCCGCGACAGACATCTTGCTGCCCTTTTGAATACCTGCTTGCAAGTCTTCTTTAACTGTTTTGTTTATGTTATCTATAATCAGCATTTCATCACCCCATCGAGGCGCAAGACTACCTCTAATTTCTATAAACTGTACGAAAAACGGGACTCAGCCTTAGATCTCCACATTCCTACATCTACCGTCAGATTTGAATCATTTATCTGTAACAGGCGCTTCTCTCTTGGCAATCACATTTATTCCCAGCAGCGTTTTCAGCACATTTATAATCTGCTCGTATTCAATACCCGCTGCATAGGTGAATTGTTTGCGGTACCTCTCCCACATTGTCTTGAGCTCTGGGCTTTCTTCGATATTCCGAAGAATGCCGGGAACATCCTCGATCTGTCGAGCCGTATCACGGTGATTGGCTGTTGCCTGTAGTGCATTTTCAAATACTGCTTGATCAAATTTCTGCGTTGTAGCCAATATATAGGCATCATAAAAATCTCTGGGACGGGTGTTGAACACGCTGCGCCGCAAGATGGTCTCCACTTTTTCCGCCATGACAGTTTCGATGTTATATGCCCACAGCTCGTAGGTTTTTTCGTCATCGAAAATCTCAGAGAAGTTGTACTGTACTGCATGAGGCGTGATGGCATCGCCAGTGGACACATCGATACTCAGCGGAGTAACAATTGTGTCAAACCATGCGTTCAACATAACCCGGTATCCGCCGTATATGTCATCTTCGCGGATGGGTGAAATGGTTCCGATCTCAAAAGAGACACCATCGTCAAAGCGAATTGCGCAGATCTGCTCCAGTGCGCTGTGGATGGCATCCGGTGTGAGAGGCAGGTTTTTCAGAGTGGTATCCAGATCCATTGTAGCGCGATTATCCAGCCCGACGATGGCAGCCACCAGCATACCGCCCTTCAACACGAACTTTTCCCTGTAATCAGAGACAGACAGGCGCACCAACAGGCGCTCGAACATATAGTTCTGCAAAATGACCTGTGCAGGAATATTCTTCTTTTTTGCAATGTTTCGGATTTTCGCTTTCAAGCTCATTGCATTACTCATAGAAGCACCTCCAAATACTGGCGCAGGACATTGGCCACCCGCATCTGTTTTGCATAAAAGTTCAGTTTGTTTAGATCCTTTTGGGGATCTGCCGCATATAACTTCAAGGCAGCGTGAAACGTTTCTGTTCCGAGTTTGTTGCGGCTGCGAATTACGTCGCAGATCGTGCGCTCTAAGTCGTATGTGGGGACTTCGTTTCCGGCAGGTGTTTTCAGCATTGTTTTACCGAGTTCAAACAATTCAGGCTTGATATAATACACCTTACATTCCGACTTGATTGCCGCAGACGGAATACAGTCAGACGGTGCAGTGACCGTATGTTCAAATGGTGTGCGGTCGGAAATACCGTGAAGGTACAGGGCCGTTTCGTGCGAAAAAATAACTTTGTTGGAACGGTTGCTGATGGCCAGTAGCTCGTCCTGTATGTCATCGGGCAGAATGTATTGGCCCTTCACAATACGATGAATTCTATTTTCCTTGCACAGTTTGTAAAGCATTGCTTTTGAGATACCTCTCTGTGCAGCTATTTTCGTCTCGATAATTCCACCATGTGTTTTGGCAATAGCGGAGAGCTCAGTCATGTAATCCACACAATCACCTCGGTTACAACGATTCAATAATATTATATTTGCAGTTATGATAAAAGTCAACGCCCTTTGGGAGTCAATCGTAAAATATTTATTCTGAAATCACGATTAAAGTCAATTACATTTCGCGTGTTCAAGCCTCTTCCCCATATTCTGACAAGCTGCCCCTTACGATGCCATCAGAATTAAGGAAAGTTTTTATTCTTTGCCTATAGCGATACAAATTTTGCTCCGCCTATCCCTGCACAAAGGAGTTGCTTAACCTCTCCGTCAGAGCTACAATGCCAACACCTGATAGCGAGGACAAAGTGAACGGAGGTCAGATGATGAATTACGAATCAGACACATTTCAGGACTATGAATCCATCACCATTGATGAGCTGAAAGAGCAAACCAACAACTTACTGGACCGGGTAACAGAAGAACAGCACCCGCTGCGCGTATTCATGAATGACGGCAAGGTGCTCCTGCTGTTCCCACAGGATCTGCTCGCCCCAATCTGCGATTCTAATTTTCGCTTGATCCTGCTATCGGCAATGCGGTATGCGATGGACAGAAACACATATATGCCCATAGTAGTCGCCGATTATATCAAGCGTCACCGTCAGTTTTTGGATGATAAGTTTCTCGTTTTGGCTACCGATGATATTCGTCGACAGCTTGAAGACTATGCAGAATATGATCCAAATTCAAATCTCTGGCGCAGTTTCTTAGATGCACTCAAAGCAGAGCAGGAGGAGCGCGCTACTCGTCAAGCGAGAAAAATTAGGCTTTGTCCGGTCTGTGGGAAGCCATTGGAAGTTATGAGTATTACCAGCAACCGGCACTCGCCTGGTGGCTTTGATGTGATAGCTCGCTGCCAAAATTGTCACTCTAATTATGAGTGGTTCTGCGACAAGGATGGCGGCGTCACAGATATAAAAGAACATTTCTTCGGATAAGGCGAGTGTGAATCTCAGTTAGAATCTTTTGGGGTATATCTTTGTCTATAGCGATGCAAATACTGCGCCGCCTATTCCTGTATAAAGGACTTGCTTAACCTCTCCGGAAGAGGTACAATGCGGCAAACCTGAGCGGCGGATTACCTGCCCGCAGCACTCCGGCAAACTATAAAAACCGCTTTCTGTCCCCTGTCACGAGGGTGTTCAGAAAGCGGTTTTTGACCACATGTTTGACTACAGACAGCCGTGGAGTGTGCGGAAACAGTGGAGTCAAGAGTTGCGAAGAGCATCCATAATAAAGCAAAAGCGGCTATAAAGCGTCGGAAAAAGTAGAAAAATTTTTATTCAAAAGTTTGGGACCATCAGGCCGGGAGTTCGAGTCTCCCATCTCGGACCACAGCCCCTGAAATCGTTGATTTCAGAGGGATTTTTCTTATTCTTTGTCTATTGCGGCGCATATGGTGAGATGGATACGCATACATTGCGCGAGACTTCTTGCATGGTTCAGCATAGCAATCGTTTTTCAATCCACTTGTATAAATATAATTCTGTTGAACTTGTTGTCGAATGGGAGTATACTATTTATTAATATGGGGCGGTGTATACCGTCAGCTATTTCCGGCAGAGAAGAGGGCAGCGCACTGTGAGCATAATAAAAAGAAAGTTTAACGAATCGAATAGGCTGACGCTTTTCAATGGTGATTGCTCGGAACTCTTGAAGTCCATTCCGTCTAATTCGGTAGATTTGATTATCACTTCCCCACCGTATTGTATCGGAAAAGCCTATGAAGATCCCCATGATGATATTAAAACTTTCAAAAAACAGCATGAAGACATTTTTGATGACTTATATCGCGTTCTGAAAACAGGTGGAAGCATTTGCTGGCAGGTAGGTTATCATGTTTCAGATCAATGTGTCATTCCTCTTGATTATGTTGTGTACAATATTTTCACGAGCAGAAGTGCTAACTTTGAAAACCCGTTAATTCTCCGCAATCGTATTATTTGGACTTTTGGCCATGGGCTAAATAGTACAAAACGATTTAGTGGAAGACATGAAATGATCCTTTGGTTTACTAAGGGCGAACAAAGTGTATTCAATCTCGATGATGTAAGGGTTCCTCAAAAATACCCTGGGAAAAAATCCTACAAAGGCCCCAATAAAGGAAATCTCAGCGGAAATCCATTGGGAAAAAACCCCTCTGATGTTTGGGATATTCCCAACGTTAAGGCAATGCATGTTGAAAAAACAGATCACCCTTGCCAGTTTCCTGTTGCCATCCCTCAACGCCTTATTAAAGCTCTTACTGCACCGAACGGCTTGATCCTTGATCCATTTATGGGGTCTGGAACCACGGGAGTGGCTGCATATATAGAAAACCGACGCTTTGTAGGTGCCGAAATTTTGCAAGCATATTATGAGATTGCTGTAAGTCGTCTTGAAGAAAGCATAAACGGAACTGTTAAGATTCGCGAGGATAAGCCTGTTGCCAAACCCAATGCAAATACAGCGGTAGCAAAACTCCCGGATGAATTTGCAAGGGCACGAGGGGAGAAAGTATGAAAAAGAAGTGCACCAAAAAGAAACTAACAGCGGAGCAAAAAGCTGCACAATTAAAAAAGCGCAAAGTACTTGCATTTAGAAAGAAAATTCGCAGTAGTTTCACTGACGCAGGCTTTACATATTTCTCCACACTGGATAAGCATTTCCCAATCGGCACCCGTACTGTGGAGTTAGACTATCTGTTTTTATATGAAAATATCATCGTCATTTGCGAGGACAATACCAAGCAAAAGAAGGATATTGACCATATTAGAAACAAGAACGAGAGTTTTGCAGAAATAAGGAACAATAAGACAGCCTTCCTTAACTGGCTTTCCAATACTTTCCCAGAGAAAGCAACAATGGTTAAGCAATACCGACCCGAACGTTACTTCTTGTATTATATTTACATTTCTCAAACAGAACTTGAAATTACAGAAGACGAGAAAAACAGATATAGCAATTTGCTTTTCTGGGATCCTGAGACGCTTTCCTATTTTAATAGGATGGCCCAATGCATCCAGCATTCTGCTCGATATGAGATATTCCGTTATTTAGGGTTAAAGAATGACGAGATTGGATTCCGCGGAAGTGAAGGTGGAAAAACAACAATTAAAGCCCCTATCATCTATCCTCAGGAAGCGACTGGTTTGCGCAATGGTGTAAGAGTTGTGTCGTTTATGATGTCTGCTGAAAAGTTGTTGCGAACCAGCTATGTTTTGAGAAAAGATAGCTGGGAAGAATCCATGTTCTTGTATCAAAGATTGATCGAAAAAGACAAGGTAAAAAGCATCCGTGCGTTCTTAGCACAAAAAGGTGAGGCATTTTACAACAACATCATTGTTGCTCTCCCTGACAACGTAACATTCGAAGATGATGCAGGAACTCCTATTTTAGTGGAGAATATTGGAGATTTCCAACACTGCAAACTCGTTTTACCCGATGAAATGAATAGCATTTGTATTATTGATGGGCAACATAGAATTTTTGCTCATTATGAAGCCCCTGCTACTGAAAAGTACGAGTTGCAAATCGCACCATTAAGAAGACAACTGCATCTTCTGGTTACTGGCCTAATTTTTCCAACGGAGATGAAGGAACCCGAACGCAAACAAATTCAAAGCCAGATTTTCTTAGATATTAATGATAACACTAAAAAAGTCGCCCCCAATGTACTCACGCATATCGAGATGGTTAAAGATCCATTCTCTGATATTGGTTTGGCACGCCGTGTAATTGAACGGCTGAATAAGAAACGGGTATTCTTAAACCGATTTGAATTGTCTGCCCTTGACGAAAGCAAGATTAAGGTTGCGTCTATTATTAAATTTGCACTTCGCTATCTGGTAACCGTTACCCCTGCCGAAGGAAAGACAAGCCTATATGCTTACTGGCAGGGTAATAAGGAAGCATTTCAGCAAAAGGACGAAGCTTCCCTTAATGATTATATTGAATTTTGCGCCAATAGCATAGATTTATACTTCTCGGCAATTAGGGATGCTTTTAAATCCTCTTGGAACGATCCGGCATCTAAAATGCTTTCTGTAATCTCTATCAATGGTTTTATCATTGCCTTTAATAGACAGTTGAATAAATACGGGGTTAGTGATTATCCTTTCTATAGCAGTTGCTTGAGAAAACTATCTATTGATTTCTCAAAAAATGGTTTCCCGTATACATCGAGCCAGTATAGAAAGTTTTCTGGTAGGATTCTTGCAGAAGCATTTGACTTCACTAACGAGGAATTAGAAACTACTTGATAACAAGCACAGCAGTTACAGGAATACGCTCTAACTCAATATCAAATTTCTGTTTTACAGATATGGTAAAGCATGCCATGATTTCGTCATCAGCTCGATACTTATATGCTGAATTTGATCTGTAAAACTGATTGGCGAATTGCTGAAGTTGAGACACTTGTTGTTCACTGATTGTACTCAGATAAAAGTATAAGGATCCTCTAATGGACACTTCAAAAAGTTTCTTCACTTTTGTTCCTCCTAAATAAGTTCAAATATATTTTCGTTGATGCTATTATTTTGGATAGATATCCCGTAATAATTCTTACTCTTATGGCCATGAGTAAATGACATTACTCATGGCCATTTTTTAATTAGCTTCTCTTCTTACTCTTCGCTGGCTCCAGCGGCGGGAGCGTTCCCTCCGCTTTCAGCCGCTGCGCTTCCACGATCTCCGCTTTCATCTCTACGATCAGCACCTTTAGCTTTTCCTCGCACTCCTCGCGGGTATGGGCGTAGACATTGCGGGCGTGCTTTTTGCCGTCGGGCCATTTGGGAGAATAGCGTCCTTCAAAGAGGTGGTCGTTGATCTCGGTGACGCAGCCGGTACCGGATCTGCGCTTGCGGCCCACGTAGGGCTTGAAGTCGGTCATTTTCGGCTTGTCCGCCGTGGCCGGGGCGGTTTCCCGCCCCGGCTCTGAAGCATCCTCCTGCGGCGCTGCTTTGCCGATACTTCGGTCGATGTTGGCGGCAGCCGTTAGCCGCATATCGTTGGTGATGTGCGTGTAGGTGTCCAGCGTGAAGCCCGCGCTGTAGTGGCCCAGCATGCTGGACAGGGTCTTCACATCCACGCCGCTGGAGATTGCCATCGTTGCGAATGTGTGCCCTTACGGTATAATTACGACAAACCGGAAAAGCCCCGTATATCAAGGGTTTTCGGTTATCTGGCAAGGTTTTTCATCCTTTTCCAAACCGAAAAATCGAGCCGCGAAGTAGTTATTTCGTAGGGGGTGTTATAGTAACGACAAAAATAAAATACCGTTTGGGCGGGCTGTCAGCCCGTTCAAAAAATCAGGACATTTCCTCTGCAAAGAAGAAATGTCCTTTTTTTGTACCCAAAATCAGATGCCGACAGGAGGAACACAATGCCTGAAAAAACCGTGCAGAAGGAACCGGGCAAAAAGCCCGCGCCATCCAAAAAGCCGAAACCGCAGCAGGAAGTAGTTGTTCAGATTTCGCTCTCTGAGCTGCATCCGTTCCCGGATCACCCCTTTCAGGTGCGGGAGGATGCGTCCATGCAGGAAACCGCCGAAAGCGTCAAGGAATACGGCGTCCTCGTCCCCGCGCTGGCACGGCCACGGGAGGACGGCGGTTATGAGCTGATTGCAGGCCACCGCCGCAAACACGCCTGCGAGCTGGCTGGGCTGGCCACCATGCCCGTCATTGTCCGTGACATTGACCGGGACGCTGCCACCATCATCATGGTGGACAGCAACCTCCAGCGCGAGAATATTCTTCCATCCGAACTCGCCAAAGCCTACAAGATGAAGATGGAGGCCATCAAGCGGCAGGGCGCACGGACGGATCTGACTTCGCCGAAAATTTCGGCGAAGTTCCGCAGCGATGATGAAGTTGGTCAGGATGCCGGGGTGAGCGGAGATACCATCCGCAACTACATCGCCTTGACGCAGTTAGTCCCGGAGCTTCAGCAGATGGTGGACGAGAAGAAAATCGCCCTCAGTCCCGCCTATCAGCTTGCGGCGCTGACACCCAAGGAACAAGGGCTGCTTCTGGAAACCATCGACAGCGAACAGACCACCCCCTCGCTCTCGCAGGCGCAGCGGATGAAAAAGTTCAGTCAGAGCGGTGAGCTGAACGAGGACACCATGCTCTCCATTATGATGGAGCAGAAGAAACCGGAGAAAAACGACATCACCCTTTCCGGTGAAAAGCTCCGCAAATACTTCCCGCGTTCCTATACCCCGTTCCAGATCGAGAACACCATCTTCAAATTACTGGACGCATGGCAGAAAAAGCGCCAGCGCGATCAGAGCCGTTGAGCGGACAAGCAGTTTGTTTGTCCGCTATATTTCTATGCTTCGCATAGAAATATAGCCATGTACCTGCTGACTTCCAACGACGACATTTACCGCAGCACGGCAAACTGCTTCTGCAAGGATGGGATCGAGTTCGGCTATGCGGTGCTGAGTATGAACGCTGATGATTTTGTCGGCGGTCACAGCATCCTTGCGCTGGAGCGCTTTATGGACGAATGTTAGAAGCGGTGCATAGGTCATCTTCCTGTACTATTCAGGCGTTTTATGCTATCTTAGTTGCAGCGTGTTCCCTATATGTTAACGATTTGTTGTGTAATGAAAGGAGCTGCGGAACGTATGCTGACAAACGAAATTGTGCTGAAGGTATTTTCTGACTACCTCAACCGCGATGCGGATTTTGAAGTGATCCTGACCAGCAGAGGCTACACGGTCATGGGTTTTGACAACCACCGTCAGGACTGGAACACCGTGGACTATTGCCCTACGCCCGAAGCGCTGCGGGACTCTCTGTTGAACGCCTATGAGAGCTTCCGCGAGCTGGAGATCACGGGTGGTGATCGTGATTTGACCGAAAAGGAAGAAGCAACGCTTGCCAAAGAGCGTGACGCGCTGACCGCACTTTGTGAAAAGGAGGCCGCAAAATGTTCATCCTGAAAGTTCTCTTTGCGCCGCTGTCGCTTATCCTGTCCCTGTTCGTTTGGCTGTGCGCGGGGCTGGGCAAGCTACAAGACGTGAACACCGCCATGAAAAATTTCATCCATAGTTAAAGCGCAAGCCGGGGCGAACGCCTCGGCTTGCTTTTCTAAAATTGCTGTTTACTTTCTTGCTAATCCCAGATATAATATTAGCAAGAAGGAAGTGATAACATGACCGCCTACGACCGGCTTGACCTGCTTTTTCAGCAAAACAATGGAATCATCAAAACCGCGCAGGTTTTGGAAATCGGTATTGCCAAGTCCACGTTTTACGCCTACGCCAAGCAGCGCGGCGTGGAACAGGCGGCGCACGGCGTTTATGTTTCGCTCGACGCATGGACGGATGCCATGTACCTGCTGCACCTTCGCTGTGCGCAGGCCGTATTCTCCCATGAAAGCGCGCTGTTTTTCCATGACCTGACCGACCGGGAGCCGAATCCGTATTCCATCACGGTCAAGACCGGCTACAATCCTGCCAGCCTGCAAGCGGACGGCATCAAGGTCTATACCATCAAGAAAGAATTGCATGACGTGGGGATCATCACGATGAACACGCCGTTCGGGAATCCCGTTCCCGTCTATGATATGGAGCGCACCATCTGCGATCTGATCCGCAGCCGCAGCGGGATCGAGATGCAGACCTTTCAGGATGCCCTCAAGCAATACGCAAAACGAAAAGACAAGGACTTACGGAAGCTGATGCGCTATGCGCAGATGTTCCGTGTTGAAAAACTGCTTCGGCAGTATTTGGAGGTACTCTTATGATCTGCACATTCTGAGCCAGCTCCACGGCCGGAGCATCATTCCCGCCGATCTCCGTGCGGCGCTCATCGCAACAGCCAGAAAGCGTGGCACGGAGAAACACCTTGCCGACGCGCCTGCGGCCTTTGATGAAGTTGAGGCCGACCCGAACACGGAAAAGCCGTGGCGGGCTTATCAGAAGAAATTCTCCTACACCGCCAATCTGTCGTGGCATACGGTCATGGAATCCATCCGCAGCCTTTACAGGCTGGCGCAGAGGTAAGAGGCCAACAAATCAGAATTTGCAGGACGGAGAAACTTATGGAAGAATTGATACAAAGATGTTCATGGGCAACTACCGACTTATATAAAGAGTATCATGATAATGAATGGGGAAAGCCTGTTCATGATGAGAATAAGTTATTTGAAATGTTAATACTTGAAGGTATGCAGGCAGGACTATCGTGGCTGACAATACTAAACAAAAGAGAGGCATTTAGAATTGCTTTTGATAACTTTGACTGCAAAAAAGTTGCGCTGTATGATGATGCAAAAATAGAAGAGCTAATGCAAAATAGCAGTATTGTTCGTAATCGGTTAAAAATCAAATCAGCAATAACAAATGCTCAACAGTTTATAAAAATCCAAGAATCGTATGGCAGTTTTGATTCGTTTATATGGTCTTATGTTGATGGTAAGCCAATTCTCAATCAGTTCCAAACTGAAACAGATATACCCGCAAGGACTGCACTCTCAGACAAAATTAGTAAAGACCTAAAAAAGCTCGGCTTTAAGTTTGTTGGTAGTACAATCATATATGCCTATATGCAGGCAATAGGGATTGTCAATGACCATGTAAAAGGTTGCCATTTGTATGCCAACAAATAGCATTTTACTTTCGATTGATAGGACAGCAGCTCAACAGGCTTGTTAAAGACTTTCTGCATCACAATTTCCGATTTGTCGAGCTATCAGTTTGCTTCTACCCCCTGCAAATCAACACACTTCAAACGGTCTGCTTCGGCAGGCCGTTTTGCTTTTCAAGGAGGTGTCCAACATGGCAACCACGCGCCTGATGCCTCTGCACACCGGCAAAGGCCGCACGGTTGGACAGGCCATCCGCGACATCATCGACTACACCGAAAACCCGCAAAAGACAGACGGCGGCAGGCTGATAACGAGCTGGCAATGCGACAGCAGGATTGCCGATGCTGAGTTCCTTTTCAACAAAAATCAGTACATCCAAAAGACCAGCAGAGTGCGCGGCGAGGATGATGTGATTGCCTACCATCTACGGCAGTCCTTTGTCCCCGGAGAGATTACACCGGAAGAAGCAAACCGTTTGGGCTGCGAGTTGGCCAAGCGCTTCACCAAGGGCAATCACGCCTATATCGTCTGCACCCATATCGACAAAGCCCATATTCACAATCATGTGATCTGGAACTCCACCGCACTCAGCCAGACCCGCAAATTCCGAAACTTTTGGGGCAGCAGCCGAGCTGTGCGGCGGCTCAACGATACCATCTGCATCGAGAACGGCTACTCCATCGTGGAGAATCCGAAGCGCCACGGCAAGAGCTACAACAAGTGGCTGGGCGACAAAAAGAAGCCCTCCCACCGGGAGCAAATCTGCGCGGCCATTGACGATGCGCTGGCGCAAAAACCAGACAGCTTTGAAGCGCTGCTGGAGCTGCTGCGGCAGGCCGGGTATGAGGTCAAGGACAAGAAAGTCCCGTCGCTGCTGGGCGGCGAACAGAAAAAATCCATTCGCATGGATACCCTCGGCGACGGTTATGCCCGTCACAAGGAGCATACGCATTTGTTTTTTCTTCATAGGCGTTCCTCCCTCGCTCGGAAAGGCTCTCCCGCAGGACTTTCCCGCTGGGGATGAGTGCCGCACTATCGCAGCCCTTCCCGCTTCTATACTGCGCAGTTTAGCGTAACATCGCGCGAATTGCAATAGACCTTGCGTGAACAGCGAAAAACCTTGCGCGAATAGCGCATTTTGCTTGCTTTGCATCAAAGACCGTGGTATTCTGTGAAAAAAAGCAGATCGTGAGGGAGCACTATGAGATCCAACGGTATTTCCGTCATTTCTAACCGCAGGCACATCAGCCTGCCGGTGGAGGACATTCTCTATATTCAGCTGGCGGGGCGTCGGGCGGTCATCCATGCCTCCGGCGGCAAGACCTACGAAACCTACACCACCATAGAAGAACTGGAGCAGATGCTGGGCAGCGGCTTTATCCGCACCGACCGCGCCACGCTGGTGGCCGCCAAGGGCATCCATGCCATTGGCAGGCAGATCGAGCTTATCAACGGTGAAACGCTGGACTACGCCCACCGGAGAAAGCGGCAGCTCAAGGAACAGCTGCGCGCCGATTGGCGACAGATCGCGCAGAGCCTGTCCGACATCGACGCGCCTGCCACGCGAGAAGACTATCAGCGGCATTATGCCAGCTATGACAGCGCACCCTTTGCATTTGCCGACATCGAGATGGTCTTCAACGAGAAACGCACCGCCGTGGACTGGATATTCCGCTATGCCAACGAGGCGCTGGCGAGGCTGGAAAAAAAGCCGCTGGAGCAGCTCATCGACCGCTCCTTCGGCAGCATTTTTCCCAATATGGACGACAAGTGGCTGCGGGTCTACGAGCGCACAGCTCTGTTCGACGAAACGCTGGAGATCATAGATCACAGCCCGGAGATCGACACGGATCTGAAGATCATCTGCTTCCCCACCTTCAAGGGACATTGCGGCTGCATCCTCTTCAAGCAGGCGGAAATTCAAACGATGCGTGTTGAAAAGCCGGACGGCAAGAGCGAAACGGGATGCTGAACGGCAGGGGAGAGCGTATCGTCAGTACCCGATTTGAACGAGGTCTGCAACGCTCTGGCCGCCGTGTTTTATCTTTGATTGGCATCCCGTGGTGTGGGGCGGCTCCGGCGTGAGCTTTCGCGTTGCTTACCGAGTGGAAAAGCAGGCTGCCGAGAATACCGCAAAGCCCCGCCGGAATTGCTCCGGCGAGGCTTTGCCTTTGACCACATAAAATGCCACAGACAGGGGTGGAACACACGGGAGATATGAGCCGCAAAATGTTAGGAAAGGAATTAAAATCGAGAGAAAACCGCTAAAAACGGCTAAAAAGTGTAGGAAAAATATTGCGGTAGCTCTTTGTCTATTGCGGCGTAACCTTTGCTGGGGTAAGATACGGGATCAGGCTGCTTCGCACGGTTCTGCGCTTACTCATTTGTGTCACCTCCCATCAGCCTTTTCAGCAGCTCATAGGCCTGCTGCCTGCGGTTGTTGACCGTTCTCCGGGACAGGCTCGACTCTCGCCGATCTCCCGGTCTGCCAGCTCCATGAACCAGTACATCAGAAGGATAATGCTGTCTCCTTACCGCGCTGGGATAGCGGCGCAGCTTAAAATGTCATTGATCACTTCTTGTAGTGAAAAGGGAACAGCGCAGCTTCCGGGTATTTGCCCGGAAGCTGCGCTGTTTGTTGGCCTTTAAGGCATGATAAGACGATTACCGTGCGCGTTTTCTCTTATGGTGGACGGCACCGGCCAACGTAAGGGTGCTTGCCAGCAGGAGGGCGCTCCACAGCGGAAGATTGCTGCTGTCTCCGGTGCGGGCGCTGGCAGTTCCCTTGACGAAGATGACCTCGATGGTATGGGTTCTGCTGACATTCTCAAAGGTGTAGGACTTCACCGCGCCGATGCTCTTGCCGTCGATCTTGACGTTGGCGACAGCATAGCCCTTATCCGGGGTGATGGTGAAGGTCTGATCCCGGCCCTCACGGACGCTGATGCTGCCGGAGGGAGAGATAGAGCCGCCAGCCCCGGCAGTCGCCTCGATGGTGTAGTAGCTGTAGCCGCTGCTGCCACCGCCGTCAGTGTAGGTCCAGTGGGCGTAGACGGTGGTATTTGCAGAGAATACGGTATCCGTCGTGATCTTTGTGCCGCCGCTCTTTTTGGTGTACCAGCCGTCGAAGCTATAACTGCCGCGTCGGGAGGCGTTGGGCAGAGAGGGCAGCTTCTGATCGGTGGTGGTCATGCTGCCGGCAGAGGGCGTACCGCCGTTGCCGTCAAAGGTGACGATGAACTCGGTGGGAGCAGGAGGCGTGACGGTGCGGTCATAGCCGCAGGTGTCGCAGGTCATATCCGCATCGTCGTCATAGCTGTGTGCTTCCGTTACCCGGCCCTTGTCGGCAGAGGTGCAATTCTCATCTGTGCAGA
>ERZ773181.850-NODE-850-length-29556-cov-7.452222_pt1 | contig 29556 bp, 21 predicted proteins | sample MGYA00581001_ERZ773181 | MGnify/ENA primary metagenome ERZ773181 (study PRJEB29015, sample SAMEA2737780) | human gut metagenome | biome: human gut; feature: human-associated habitat; material: faeces | place: China | collected 2012 ...
GGCGTCTTCACGTGGATCGCGGGACGGTCGCGAAGTACGCGGATATGGAGGATTGCTCGCCCAAGCCGAAGGCGGATCGCAGGTACGGGTCGAAGATCGACCCGTACGCGCATCTGGTGGACGAGTGGCTGGAGGCCGATCGTCTGCTGCCCAGGAAGCAGCGGCACACGATCAGGCGCGTGCACGACCGTCTGCTGGCGGAGACGGATTACGACGGCGAGTATTCGACCACGATGCGTTACGTGCACCGGTGGCGCGAGGCGAACCGCGGCGTGCCGGATCGCGAGGGGTACGTGCGGCTCGAGTGGGCGGCGGGCAGCATGCAGGTCGATTTCGGCGTGGCCCGGGCCCGGATCGCTGGCGAGATGGCGGACGTGCATTGCCTGGTGGTCTCGTTGCCGTATTCGAACATGCGGTTGTGCGTGGCGTTGCCGGGCGAGAACGCGGAGTGTCTGTGCCATGGCCTGATGCTCGTGTTCGAGCATATCGGGGGTGTTCCTCCCGTGATCGTGATGGACAACGCGACCGGTGCCGGCCGGCGCAACGCGAAGGGCGAGGTCGCGTTGACCGGGGTGTTCTCCGCGTTCGTGGCGCATTACCGGCTCGAGGTCCGGTTCTGCAACCCGTATTCGGGCAACGAGAAGGGCAGCGTGGAGAACGCGGTCGGGTTTTTGCGGCGCAATCTCATGGTGCCGCCCATGCGCGCGGAATCGTATGGGCAGTTGAGCCGTCTCCTGCTGGAGCGGTGCGACGGGCTCGCCAGGGACTCGTATTGCCCGAGGTTGCTGGACGTGCCCGTGGCCGAGGTGTTCGACGAGGAGAGGGCCGCGTTGATGCCGTTGCCGTCCACGGCGTTCGACCCGGTTCGCTGGGAAAGCCGGACGGCCGACAAGTACGGGCTGGTCGACATCGACTCGAACCGGTACCTCGCCGGCCCCGATTCGGCGCGTTCCAGGGTATTGGCCGCGATCCGGTGGGACACGGTCACGCTCACCTCGCCCGCCACCGGCGAGCTCTTCGCGGAGTATCCCAGACAGTACGGACGGTCGCGCAATGTGGAGGATCCCGCGCTCGTGCTTCCCCGGCTCGCGGTCAAACCCCGCGCGTGGCGGGAAAGCTCGATCCGCCCGGACGTGCCCGACGATATACGCGCGTGGCTTGATTCCATGGACGAAAAGACGTTGAGGGAGAGCCTCAAAGCGATCGGGGACGCGTGCCGGGCGGCCGGGTTCGATCCCGCGATGCAGGCGTGCGGCGAGATCCTGCGCTCGAACAGGGACATGGGCCTGCACGCGGACTCGCTCACCCCGATCGCGTTGCGCATGCGCGACGGCGAGTGGGAATACCCCGGCGGGATCGAGGAGCCCGACCTGAGCGGCTACGACCGGTTCATCACCGGCACGGACGACGGAGGGGAAGAACGGTGAGCGTCAGACCCGATCCGGTGATCCCGGAGACCCGACGCAGGCGCGCGTCCACGACCGAGAAAAGCGAACGCATCCTGAAGATGAGCCGCAGCCTGACCCTGACACGCAGCGTGCTCGCCGGCACGCTCGCCGAGGCCACGCCCAACCAGCTCGACTTCATCGAACGATGGTTCACGGCCGAACTCGACTCGCGCGAGCGATCCAAACGCCTGCGCCTGCTCAAACAGGCCGGCTTCCCCGCCGACAAGACCCTCGACGGCTATGACTGGACCAACCTGAAGATGCCCGCCGACTGGGGGCGCGCGCAGCTCGAGAACCTCGACTTCGTCGCCGGATGCGAGGACCTCGTGCTCTACGGGCCCGTCGGCACCGGCAAGAGCCACCTGGCCATCGCGATCGGACGGCTCGCCTGCGAGCGGGGCGTCCCGGTGCGCTTCTTCACCGCGACCGGACTGCTCATGCGTCTGCGCCGCGCCCAGCAGGAGAACCGGCTCGACCGGGAACTCGCGAGCATCGGCAAGGCCCGACTTCTCATCATCGACGAGTTCGGCTACCTGCCCATAGACGAGGAGGGCAGCAGGCTCCTCTTCCAGATCATTTCCGATTCCTACGAGACAAGGAGCATCATCTACACCACCAACATCGAATTCAGCGGATGGGGACGCGTGCTCGGCGACAAGAACATGGCCGCCGCCCTCATCGACCGCACCGTCCACCACGGACGGCTCATCAGATTCGAGGGCCGCTCCTACCGAAGCGAACACGCCCTCATGACCAAATAACCAACACAACGCAGACAGGCAGCGGCCGATACCGCACACCCTGCGGAAAACCCGCTGCCTACACTGCGGAAAAACACCGCTCACAAAGCGGACGCCAACTTGCTAAAACACAACCCGAGGTCCACGGCCCGGTCTTCAGCCGTTTCGGCCGGTAGGGACGGTACGACCCGTTCTCGTTGGACGCGAACCACAGGCCGCGCCTCAGCTCGCGTGACACCGTGGACTTGTCCCGACCGATTTCCTCCGCGATCTTCCGGACGCTCAGATGCTGTTCGCAATGCAGCTTCTCGATCAGGATCCTCTCCTCGGACGACAGGTGCGAATACTGTTGACCCATGAGTGCAACACCTTCTTAAGTTAGAAACTTCGAACACTTCCAACCCTAGACAAGGTGTTGCACTTCTATTTAGAACCCGGGGCGTAAACACGATTGCCTTCAAAGAAGATGGTCGTGACTGTGCTGGAATCAATGTTCGGTGCTATGAAGCGAAGCGTTGGTTGTGTGTCTAAGCTGGCCGCATTGTTGAATGAGTCTCAACTTCGGGGTGTCGTTTTATCGGCTGTGATGTTATTGTGGCGCGACACGCCAGCTTTATAGGCGATGAGTGGTGGCATCAGATGAGTTCGCTTGTACGTCTCCATTCTTTGTTGAAATATGTTATGCAAAGTGTGTAATTGGCATATGAAACTGTCATATTTGATGTGTTGCGTTGCGTTTATGTGAACTTATTTTCATTGTGCATATCGTTATCAATTTGTTATCAAGGACGATCGCGAGTGAAATGCGCTCATTTATATAATGGCTGTTGCGTGGCTGCCCTTGAGGGACGTTCCTCTGGCATGGCTTTGCAATGAGCCGCGATGTGGTCGTAACCAACGTGGGATTCGATTGTGCGGCGAAGAAAAAATGATGGGGGGGGGGGAGTCGCCCTCCATCATTCAGGAAAGGGAACTGAATGGTTTATAACATTCACATATTGCAAACAAGGAAAACCGGTCGTGTGGTTGCTGCTGCGGCTGCATCCGTGCTGTGTTGCATGGGGGCTGTATTTCCAGCGACTATCGGAGTGACTGCGGCGTCGGCCGATGAACCCGTCGAATTGGTCGTCAACGGCGGATTCGAAGACGATCTTAATGGTTGGAAGTCTGGAACGGTGTGGAATAGCTCCGCATCGTCCATTGCCGTCACTGCGGATGATGTGCATGGTGGCAGTGGCGCCTTGAGCGTTACTGATCGTACATCCTCTGATGCTGGTGCAATCCAGTCTCTTGATGGCAAGGTGGAAAAAGGACAGACATATACCGGAAGTATGTGGGTCAAGGCCACGGAAGACGGTGAATTCAATATCACTGTTTGTTCGGGTAATGGTTCCGGATGTGACCAGATTGCGACCGGAACGGCGAAAGCGGGTGAGTGGACACAAATTTCAGGTACTGGAACGTTAGGTGGTAGTGGTGATTTCACCAGTCCCTCGCTGGTGATTGAAAACAAGTATGGCACGAGCAATGCCGACTTCATTGTCGACGACATTTCCGTAACCGGTTCGGATTCTGGTTCCTCATTCGTGCCGCCGACTACGGGTACGGCAACGGCAGCCAAGGCTTTCGGCGACTATTCAAACCCGATTATCGATTATTGGTATGGCGCCGATCCGTGGGCTATGGAATACAACGGACGCGTATATATCTACACTACGGGTGATGGCACTTCTGTGAATGCTGATGGCTCGTTGAATTATGACTATGAATATGACAGTACTGGGCAGATCAAGGACAATTCGTTCGCTCAAGTAAAGACCATCAATGTTCTGTCCAGTGATGACATGGTCAATTGGCGTAATGAGGGTTACATTCGTGTGGCTGGAGAACAGGGGGTGGCCACCTGGGCCAGCAATTCCTGGGCTCCTGCCGTCGCTCATAAGACCATCAACGGTAAAGAGAAGTTCTTCCTGTATTTCGCCAATGGCGGCAGCGGTATCGGTGTGCTGACCTCGGATTCTCCTGTTGGTCCGTGGAAGGACGAAACCGGTGAGCTGTTGATTAAGGGCGGTACTCCTGAATCCGCTGGTGTGGTCTGGCTGTTTGATCCCGCGGTGTTCGTGGATGATGACGGGCAGGGCTACCTGTATTACGGAGGTGGTGTTCCGACAGGCGAGGAAGAACATCCGAACACGGCTCGCGTTATTAAACTGTCCGATGACATGCTGCATACCGAAGGTGAGGCTCAGGCCATAGACGCACCTGCCATGTTTGAGGACTCCGGGATTGCCAAGATAGGTGGTACTTATTACTACTCGTATTGCACTAATTTCAGCCATGACAACGTAATTGATGGTAACACGGTCGGTTACGGCAATATCGCGTATATGACTTCAGACAACCCGATGGGGCCGTTCACTTATCAGGGTGAGATTCTGAAGAATCCGAGCACGTATTTCGGTGTTGGCGGCAACAATCATCACGCGATGGTTCAACTTGGCGACCAGTGGTATATGACCTACCATGCGCAAACGGTGGCAAAGGAATTGATGAACGGCGGTAATCTTGACGCGGCGCATGGCTACCGAAATACTCATCTCGATCCGATTACGGTTAACGAGGATGGTTCCATTGCCGATATTGCAATGACATATGAGGGTCTCTCTTCGGTGAAGAATCTGGACGCGTATCAAGATGGAGGCATTCCAGCTTCCACCATTGCATGGGATTCCGGCATTCAGAACGCATATGACCTGACTTCTGGTGTGCGCGTGGTCGATATGACTACAGACAATTCCGAAGGTCAGAAGCTCAGCAATATTAATAATGGTGAGTGGACGTCTTTGGCGAATGTCGATTTCGGGAATAACGGCGCCTCTTCGCTGACTGTGACTGCAGCTGGCAAAGCCGGAGGCATCCTTGAGATTCGTCTTGATGATCCGGATTCCGAACCTGTGGCTTCTATTTCGATTCCTGCCGGTGATGGATCCGAGTACGCCGATTACACGACCACCCTTGAGGGTGTGACAGGGGTGCATCATGTGGTGTTCTCCTTCAAATCCGATGGTGGTGCGAATGCTCAGGATGAGCTGTACGACATCACTACGTACACTTTCACGGAGTCGCAGGATGAAACTCCTTCGACTCCGGTGGACAAGTCTGATTTGCAGAGCGCAGTGAATGAGAATTCCGGCCTGAACGCTTCCGATTACACGGAAGAGAGCTGGAAGGTGTTTGCTGACGCATTGCAGAAGGCTCAGGCGGTATTGCAGGATGAATCCGCTACTGAACAGCAGGTTCAAGATGCGCTTGCTGCATTGAATAGTGCACGTGCCGGTCTGAAGCTGGCTGATGATTCCACTGATGGCGTGGATTTGGCACAAACCGGTTCCTCTGTCTTGCCTGGTGCTGTGATTGTCGCTTGCTTGGCTCTCACTGGTGTGATCGTAGCGCGAGTGCGTCGCGAGATGCGCTAGTTACCTCTTGGTAATGCGGTCATCCCGTAGCGGCAGCCTCGGGATGACCGCACATGAAACCTAGAACTGGTACTTGTTCAAGCGTAAGTTTTGGCAGTGGTAATGTCCATCACTTATCCATATGCGGGAATGTCTTATCGTCATTCATTGCTGATTTGTGCGGGCATGCTATTGGAATACGCACTCGATGTTGAGTGCTTATCATGAAAGTTTAAAAGACTTATGAATTATTTACGACAAAAAATTTCGGCTAGTGCTATCGCGGTGTTGTCGACTTGTGGGTTGATTTTGGCGCCAATGCCGGTCTTTGCGGATGATTTAACGCCATCTTCAACGCCATCGGATGGCAGTTACACCACGACTGATAGCGGTGATGGCACGTATTCCATTCCCATGTTGAACACGGATGTTCCGGATATCAGTGTTATTCGTGTGTCGAAGGACGATCCGAATAACAAAGACGGTCGTGATGTGTATTACATGGTGAGTACCACTATGGAGCTCAGTCCCGGATCTCCAATTATGAAATCCTATGATCTGGTCAATTGGTGGATAGTCACGTACGTGTATGATCGCATTTCTATGAGCGATGCTTCATCCTTGCGCAATGGAGCTAGCTCGTATGGCGAAGGCGAGTGGGCTCCGTCGCTGCGCTATCACAATGGCCGCTTCTACGTGTTATTCAATACGAACAACCTTAATGGCGCTTATATCTACTACACCGATGATATTGAGAATGGTCCTTGGATGAAGATTGCCCTTAATCGGGGATTCCATGATCCGTCATTGTATTTTGATGAGCAAGGGAGTCCTTGGATTATCTCCGGCGTCAACCAATATAGGCTGTCCGATGATTTAACCACGGTGGTGGAGAGCCATGAGAATATCATCTCTGCCGAACAGTTCACTGATGATCTTGGTGAGACTCCTACCGGATTTGAAGGATCTCAGACTTTCAAAATCGGTGATTATTTCTATACTCCAACGATTTACTGGGGCAAAGACGGTCGTACGGTGATGCTGCTGCGCACCACTGATTTGCTTGATGGCTCCAAATACGAAGCCAAAAAGTATTGTCTAGGTGCTTTCGCACAAGGTAGCCTTGTTGAAGTCGACAACGGTGATGGCACGACGTCTTGGCATGGATTCTTCTTCCGAGACACATATCCGACCGGACGTGTTCCCGGTTTGATTCCTGCAACGTGGGGTGATGACGGATGGCCTGTGTTTGGGGACAATAATCAGGTAAGCGCGTCGGACACCTACGACAAACTGATTGATTTGCCTGCTGATTTGGAGAATCTGGTTCGCCAGCGTTCCCTGGTCAATTCGGACGATTTTGATAATGACGCGCCTCATCAGTCTTATCAGGATCAGGATTGGTGGACTCTGGAGGAGCCTCCTCAGGTTGACGATTCTCTGATTGGAATCGAGCTGGTGGACAATGGCGATTTCGAAAACGGGACTGAATCGTGGACCCCTCAGTGGAATGGTACGCTTACCGCGATTACGGATGGTTCTCTTTCTGGAACCACGAGTCTTGCTGTGACGAATCGTGGCGAATACAATGGCGCTGGCCCGGGTCAATCTATGGATGGAAAATTGCAGCAGGGCGTGACATATCGTGCCAGTGCAACGATTCGATACGACCATGAGATGGACGGCGTCGATTCATCGGCTGTGACTTCCCACCTGTTTTATGTGGCGATTCAATATGCAGACGGCACAATTAATCGTGTGGCCACAGGAACAGTGAAACGTGGGGAGACGACTACTATCACAGGTGAGTTCTCCATCCCATCCGACGCTAATGTGGAAGGTTCCAAACTCATTGTCGAAACCGCGTGGGGTGCGGAAGGCACGTGCATGGATTACGTCATCGACGATATTTCCCTGATCGGTCTTGCTGATGAGAAGGAATATCCGGTCGCCGAAGAATACCAACCCAATGGTTCGAATCTTGATTTGGTATGGGAATGGGGACATAATCCAGATAACCGATATTGGTCTCTCACTGATCGTGAAGGCTGGTTGCGTTTGACCAATGGGCACAAGGTTTCCGCCACGGCCAAATATATGAAAGGCACTTATGGCGACCTGACATATTTTGAAACCGCCCGTAACGTTTTGTCGCAGCGTACCTTTGGCGGATCCATGTCTGTGGAAACCCACATGGATGTCAGTCATATGAAGGATGGAGACACCGCAGGCCTCGCTACATATACCCGTAGTTTTGCCTATGCCGCTGTGCGTCAAGAAAATGGACAGCGAACGTTGGGCGTGGTCAAGCGTGTCTACGACAATGGCGTGAAGGACGCGGACGGTAATATCGTTGACGATACGATTGATCGTGACGCTGAAGAGGCCTTTGTATCGGGCGGCACAGTGACATTGCCAGATGATGCGACCAATGTGTGGATCAAGTCGGACAACACACTGGATAATGCGAGTGGTAAGTTGACGATTCAGTATTGGTACAGTCTGGACGGTAAGCAATGGTCCAAGCTTGGCGACGAGCAGGGGCCGCTGACTTACGATTGGAGCTTGTCGCACTTTAAGGGGTATCGAATCGGCTTGTTCAATTACGCCAAGGAGAATACGGGTGGTTATGTCGATTTTGATTACTATGACTTGAGCGACGTGTTGACTTCTGACGGCAAAGCTGTGGATACGTCTAAGCTGCGTTCGGCCATTGATCAGGCTGACTCTCTGCAGTCTGCGGAATATCCTATGGATGAGTGGGATAAGATGCTCACGCTACTTGATAAGGCAAAGCAGGCGTTGGCATCCGATCCTTCCACGCAAAATGAGGTGGATGCCCCGCAGCGTGCACTGAGTTTGCAGCTCGCGCAATTGGCGGTTGACCGTCAGTCTGGTGATGGCGGAAATCCTGGTGGTGGTGATCAGACCGGTGACGGTAACCAGTCGGGTAACGGCGATCAGACCGGTGATGGCGGCCAGCAACAGTCTTCTACTGCTGATGATAATTCATCTGAACTGTCATCAACTGGTTCGTCCGTAACACCGATGGTGCTGTCTGCAATTGCCCTGATGCTGGCTGGCATCAGTGTCATTCGGATACGCCGCTCTTCGCGCTGAAATATCGCCGCAGCCTGTTGGTTGCAGCGATTGAATGTGCGGAATCAGTGATGTGTCGCAATGGTGGGTTGTGCGAATGCTCGGCAACGTGGATTCGTACAACCCATCCTGTTATGTTGAGACCGCGGCGTGAGACATGGTGGAGCATGACATCGGCGTAGAATGTGCGATTTTGGAAACAAAGGAGCTGGTGTGTGGGCGGCTGGCAGTTTTCATTTCGAATCGACGGCGTTCTCCTGATATCAAGTATGGCTGTGTATCTATGTTGCCGTTATGTGGTGATGTTAGCGGAGTGAGTAATTCGGATATGGTTCGCCCTTATGAACATATGTATGGCTTATGTCGTCCGCCGAAGCATGGTTGCGATTAGCGAAAATCAGGTATTGCGGCGTTATGTCCGGCGCCATGTCATTATCGTATGGCGCACTCACGATACAATACCGTCCTAGCATGGGCGTCGCGGCATGAGACGACGCATTGTGCAGACAGGTGTGGCGTCGAACAACGAACGCGAGGTAAACGTAGATGGCGGTGAATTCCAGCGTGGAGAAACAGCCGGTCGACCAGCAGGCGAGCGGTGAGGTGCAGGCTGAAATCGATACGCGGTCCGATGGTGTTTCGCCCATGCCCAACGATGTTTCCAAACATAACGATGTTTCCAAGCATCCGGTGGCGTCCATTCCCGAATCGACGCTGTCGCTGGCCGATATTGAGCGTAAGCGCTCGCATCCTGCATTGTGGCTGGCTTATGCGCTGCTGGTGATTGCGGCCATTGTGGTGCCGTATTGGTGGGGGCGTGCGATTGCGGTGAACGATACGCAGTGGCTGCTTGATAATTTGAGCGCGCTTGAGCCGCGCGGCGCCGCGTTTGTTGCCTGGACGGTGACGCTGATTGCCGTTTCCGGCCTTGGTCTGCTGGTTGTTGACGCCCATCGGCGCTTGTGGGGCGCGGTTTTTGTGATTGGCTTGGCGGCGGAGCAACTCATTGCCGGCCTGTGCATTCTGAAAATTGATTTTTGGTATGCGACATATGTGGTGTACGGAGAGTCGTCGGCATTGGCGAATGCGGCGAATCTTGGCATTATTCCAGTTGGTATTGGCGTTGCCGTTTTCGCGGTGCTGTGGGTGGGATTGTTGGTGACGATTAAAAAAGAGTCGCCGTTGAATGTGCTGACGCGCAGTTGGGCGTCGTTTATCTTATTTTTTGTGATTGAGACGATTGCTTTGCTTGTTGTGATGTTTGGCGGCCTGCTGACGTTGGTCTGATTCGTGGTGTCTGGTGCTCCTGTATAATTGACCCTTGGCGTATTTCGCCCGCGGATAGAGAGCGCGCCGGCATCGGGCCGGTAGCACCGCGCAGCAATATAAGGAGGATGCCGTGGCACTGACGGCTGAAGAAAAGCAGGAAATCATCGCTAAGTACGCGACCCATGAAGGTGACACCGGCTCTCCGGAGGTCCAGGTTGCTCTGCTGAGCAAGCGTATCGCTGATCTGACCGAGCACCTCAAGGAGCACAAGCACGACCACCACTCCCGTCGTGGTATGCAGCTGATGATCGGTGACCGTCGTCGCCTGCTTGACTACCTCAAGCGCGTTGACATCGAGCGTTACCGTTCCCTCATCGAGCGTCTGGGTCTGCGTCGATAATTGAAGACTTCCGCCCGAGTACCTAGGATGGTGCTCGGGCGTTTTACATATCGCCAGCCAACGGCAACAACGGCAAGAGGGTTAGAGGATAGGCCAGCAGGTAAGGCCGACAGGAGAACCCGAATGAAGGGGTTGACACGAGGAACGACGGCCAAGGGGCCAGTCGAAACAAGGTATGTGACGTCCGCTGAAGAGGACAGTTGCGGTTCAAGCGAGTCGCCAAACCGCAGCACAGTATGTAGGAATAATTAGAAAATTAAAGAAGGAGGAACCCCATGGAGGGTCCCGAAATCAAGGCCGTTGAGGCCGTAATCGACAATGGATCGTTTGGTAAGCGCACGCTGCGCTTCGAGACCGGCCGCCTCGCCCAGCAGGCCGATGGCGCTGTGGCCGCCTACCTCGACGACGATTCCATGATTCTGTCCACCACCACCGCCGGTTCCAGCCCGAAGGAGAACTACGACTTCTTCCCGCTGACCGTCGATGTTGAAGAGAAGATGTACGCTGCCGGCAAGATTCCGGGCTCGTTCTTCCGCCGTGAAGGCCGCCCGAGCTCCGAGGCCATCCTCGCCTGCCGCATCATCGACCGCCCGCTGCGTCCGCTGTTCCCGCACACCCTGCGCAACGAAGTGCAGGTCGTCGAGACCGTGCTCGCCGTGAACCCTGATGACGCTTACGATGTCATCGCCCTGAACGCCGCTTCCGCTTCCACCATGATTTCCGGTCTGCCGTTCGAAGGCCCGGTCTCCGGTGTGCGTCTGGCGCTGATTGATGGCCAGTGGGTTGCCTTCCCGCGTTGGAGCGAGCGTGAGCGCGCCGTGTTCGAGATTGTGGTCGCTGGCCGCGTGATCGAGAACGGTGATGTTGCCATCGCCATGATCGAGGCCGGTGCCGGCAAGAACGCCTGGCACCTCATCTACGACGAGGGTCAGACCAAGCCCGATGAGGAAGTCGTTGCCGGTGGTCTTGAGGCCGCCAAGCCGTTCATCAAGGTGATTTGCGAGGCTCAGGACGAGCTCAAGAAGATCGCCGCCAAGGAGACCAAGGAATTCCAGCTCTTCCCGGAGTACACCGACGAGCTGTACGCCCGCATCGACGAGATCGCTCACAAGGATCTGGACGAGGCCCTCTCCATCGCCGAGAAGCTGCCGCGCCAGGACCGCATCCACGAGATCAAGGAGCACGTGCGCGAGGTGCTCGCGGACGAGTTCACCGATATGGACGATGCCGAGAAGGACAAGGAACTCGGTAACGCCTTCAAGGAACTGCAGCGCCAGATTGTGCGTCGCCGCATCCTGACCGAGGACTACCGCATCGACGGCCGTGGCCTGCGCGACATCCGCACCCTGTCCGCCGAGGTGGACATTGTGCCTCGCGTGCACGGTTCCGCCCTGTTCCAGCGTGGCGAGACCCAGATTCTGGGCGTCACCACGCTGAACATGCTCAAGATGGAGCAGCAGATCGACGCGCTGTCCGGTCCGCAGTCCAAGCGTTACATGCACAACTACGAGATGCCGCCGTACTCCACTGGTGAGACCGGCCGCGTCGGTTCCCCGAAGCGCCGCGAAATCGGCCACGGCGCCCTCGCCGAGAAGGCTCTCGTGCCGGTGCTGCCGAGCCGCGAAGAGTTCCCCTACGCCATCCGACAGGTCTCCGAGGCCATCGGTTCCAACGGTTCCACTTCGATGGGTTCCGTGTGCGCCTCCACGCTGAGCCTTTTGGCTGCCGGCGTGCCGCTGAAGGCTCCGGTTGCCGGCATCGCCATGGGCCTCGTGTCCGGCGACGTTGATGGCAAGCACATCTTCAAGACCCTCACCGATATTCTGGGTGCCGAGGATGCCTTCGGCGACATGGACTTCAAGGTGGCCGGTACTTCCGAGTTCATCACCGCCCTGCAGCTCGACACCAAGCTCGACGGCATCCCCGCCGACATCCTGGCCGCCGCTCTGCAGCAGGCCAAGGAAGCCCGCGCCACGATTCTCGAGGTCATCAACGAGTGCATCGACGGCCCGGCCGAGATGAGCGAGTTCGCTCCGCGCATCATCACCACCTCCGTCCCGGTTGAGAAGATTGGCGAAGTCATCGGCCCGAAGGGCAAGATGATCAACCAGATTCAGGAAGACACCGGCGCTGAAATTGCCATCGAGGATGACGGTACCGTCTTCATCTCCTCCGAGGGTGGCGAGGCTGCTGAGAAGGCCAAGGCCATCATCGACCAGATTGCCAACCCGCACGTGCCCGAGGCCGGCGAAACCTACAACGGCAAGGTCGTCAAGACCACGTCGTTCGGCGCTTTCGTGAACCTCACCCCCGGCACCGACGGCCTGCTGCACATCTCCCAGATCCGCAACCTGGCCAACGGCGAGCGTATTGACGCTGTCGAAGACGTGCTCAAGGAAGGCGACACCGTTGAGGTGATCGTTCAGGGTGTCGATGATCGCGGCAAGATCTCCCTGGCCATTCCTGGTTTCGAGGATCAGGAGAACAACGCCCGCCCGAGCCGTGGCGATCGCGATGACCGCCGTGGCGGCCGTGGCCGTGGTGACCGTGACGATCGCCGTGGCGGCCGTGGCCGTCGCTCCGAGCGCGATGACCGTGACTTCGACGATCGTGACGACCGTCCGCGTCGCCGTCGCTCCGATGACTTCGAGGATGATTACGACGACCGTCCGCGTCGCCGTCGCTCCGATGACCGTGACTTCGATCGCGATGATCGCGATGATGATCGTCCGCGTCGCCGTCGTTCTGCCGACCGTGACTTCGACGATCGCGATGACCGTGATGCTCGCGACTCCCGTGACGATGATCGTCCGCGTCGCCGTCGCTCTTCCGATCGCGATGACCGTGGCGATCGTGATGACCGCCGTGGCGGTTCCCGTGGCCGTGGCCGTGGCTCGGACCGTAACCCGCGCTACGCCACCGACGACAACTACGACGACTACCGCGCCGACCGCGAAGAGCGTACTGAGCGCCCGCGTCGCCGCGTCCGTCGCGACTTTGATCCGTTCGAGGACTAAATCCCTCTCACGGATCGGTCGCGGCATAGCCGCTCCCCTCACCTACGGGAAGCCCGTAGGGCTTCCTGCTTAACGGTTCGGCATTCGAGGACTGATCGTTCTCTAGCTTCTCTCGGGTGAGAAGGGCTTGATCGCAAACCAAAAGGCTTCTATACCGTTTCATTCGGTATAGAAGCCTTTTTGGTTTTTCGGCTTCTTCGCGCTGCATATTTCGATGTTGAATAAGGCACTCGTGCTGCCGCCATGTACGTTTAGTTGTCGGTTGACAACTATTCCCATGCATCAAGAATGGCGGATGATCATCGAAGGTACTCATGGGCGTTGATCACTGTGGCAACAACAAAGGCCGGGCCCTTGTGAGAGCCCGGCCTTTATGCCGTATGGCGGCGGATTAATCCTTAAAGGCTAATCCGTTGTCAATCAGCGTTACAGAATCGCCATGCACACGAAGTCCAGAATGAACAGCGCGGCCACAGTCCAGATGATCGGGTGAACCTCCTTGGCCTTGCCCTTGCAGGTCTTCACGATGCAGTACATGATGAAGCCTCCGGCGATGCCGTAGGAGATGGAGTAGGAGAAGGCCATGAACACGGCGGCGAAGAACGCCGGAATGGCTTCGGCGATGTCGTCCCACTTGACTTCCTTCAGGGAAGCGGCCATCATGCAGCCGACGATCACCAGCACGCCGGCGGTTGCGGCGGACGGCACGGCGGAGACGACCGGGGCCAGGAACGCGGACAAGGCGAAGCAGATCGCCACAACCACGGAGGTCAGGCCGGTTCGGCCGCCTGCGGCGATGCCGGCGGAAGACTCGACGTAGGTGGTGGTGTTCGAGGTGCCGCAGATGGCGCCGATGGAGGTGGCGATGGAGTCGGCGAACAGGGCCTTGTCCATCTTGGAGGAGAAGCCGTGGCCGTTCTCCAGAGCCTTCTCATCCTCGGCGGAGAAGATGCCGGTGCGGCGGCCGGTGCCGATGAAAGTGCCCAGGGTGTCGAACGTATCGGACATGGAGAAGGCGAAGATGGTCACGATGACCAGCGGCAGCTTGGTCGGATCAGAGAACAGTGCCGGGAAGCCCTCGGCGGAGAAGATCGCGCCGAAGGTCTGCGGCAGCTGGGAGAAGGTCTCGCTGATGGACTGCGAGTTGGACCAGGTGGTCACGCCGAACGGGATGCCGATTACGGTGGTGATGGCGATGGCCAGCAGCATGCCGCCCTTAACCTTCATCACGGTGAACACAATGGCCAGTACGAGGCCGATCAGGAAGACCCACAGCACCTTGTCGTTGAAGTTGGCCAGACCCGGGGTAGCCGCAACGGCACCGCCCTTGGCGGCGGCCTTCGGATCGCCGGGAGTGAACTTGATCAGGCCGACGTTCAGCATGCCCACGTAGGCCACGAACAGGCCGATGCCGCCGCCGATGGCGTGTTGCAGGGACTCCGGGATGGCCAGGATGATCATCTTGCGGATCTTGGTGACGGTGATGAGGATGTTGATCAGGCCGCACAGGAACACCATGCACATGGTCTGCTGCCAGCTGAAGCCGAGGCCGAAGCACACGGTGTAGGTGAAGAACGCGTTGAGGCCCATGCCGGCGGCCTGGGCGTACGGCACGTTGGCGAACAGGCCCATGACCAGGGTGCCGATGATGGCCGCGATGATGGTGGCCAGGAACACGCCGCCCCACGGCATACCCGTCTGCGACAGGATCTGCGGGTTGACGACGATGATGTAAGCCATCGCGAAGAACGTGGTCAGGCCGGCCAGAATCTCAGTCGAGACGGTCGTGCCGTTTTCCTTCAAATGGAAGAACTTCTCCATTTACTCTCTACTTCCTTGGGTTTATGCGGGGCTGCGCACCGCGTGCATAATGCTGCGGCTGGCCCCGGCGAGAATTGCGACTCGCCCTGATCGGCCTGCCCAACGCGCGTCAGGCGCTGCGCACCCAATCAGAACCGTGGCCGATTATAGCTTGTGGAGGCAACGTGAACGGGTCCGGGAGTAGACTGACTGCCAGAATAATTCGGAACAACTCAGGGGACACGCAGGACACACCCGTGGAAGGAAGGCGCGCGATGAAACCGGCCGTCGAAGTCAGCATCACCTCTTGGAAGAAGAATGTCGTCAAGCCCGGTCAGGAGTACGGCCGCGTACTGCTGATGCCCGGCACCGGCTACAACTGCGACCGTCCGCTGCTCTACTGGTCGGCCCAGGCTCTGGTCGAGGCCGGCTGGCGAATCGACCGCATGAACGTACGCAACGCTTCCGACGACCTGTCCACGGTGATTCCGGTCCTCAATCAGGCGATTGACGGCTGGGTGGCCGCCGCGCGCGAGTCCGGCGCGGGTAAAGCCGGTGATTCCGGGGATGGCGTTGCCGCCGATGATTCTGCTACCGTGCTGGCCGATGGCGCAGCTGGCTCGCCGAACCGTGATTCCGACACCCCGTCCGGCCCTCGCCTGTTGCTGATCGGCAAGTCGCTGACGACGATGACCTACCCACATGTGGCCTCACACTACGGTCTGCCGTTCGTGCTGCTGACCCCGGTGCTGCATCACGCCGACTTCGATCCATCCGCCCGGGTGATTCCGGTGCCGGCTGTCGGCGATGATATCGTCGCCGAATCCGAGGCCCCGAGCGTGGCCGAAGCAAGGGCGATCATCCGCGCGGAACAGGCCGGCCAGTCGCACGCCGCCAGCTCCCGATACTCCGGCCCGGCACCGCTGATCTGCGCCGGCACCGCCGACCCGTTCTACGATCAAGCCCGCGCCAACGCGCTCACCCCGCACGTGCACGAATACCCGGATGCCAACCATTCGATCGAGGTGCCCGGCCACTGGCGTCGCTCGCTCGACTATCTGAAGGAAGTCACCGCGTCCGTAGCCCCGTACGCCGCCACGCTGTAATGCCCCGCGACACGCCCGAATTCTGCAATGTCGCTGACCATCCGTAATCTAATCATCCGTAAACCACAGACCGTTGGTTGAAGTGCGCGCGAGTGCATTTCCGAAGTTTGGTTCGCCAAGCCAGCGCAGGTTGAGAGATATAAGCCCGTCAAGGGCCGGCGAAGGTCGCTTCGCGAGATTATATTGCTCTGCCTGTGCGCAGGGCTTTTTTGTTGCCCGGCCGAAAGTTCCGAACTCCAAGTCAACGGCCGACTTAGGAAGGAACGCCATGAAGAGGCCCGAAAAGGAAGCGGTAGTCGCTCAGCTTACGGAAGAATTCCGTAACGCTGACGCCGTCTACCTGACCGAGTACCGCGGGCTTACCGTTCCGCAGATTTCCGATCTGCGTGAAAAGCTAGGCCGCGATACTTCCTACACCGTGGCAAAGAACACGCTGGCACGCATCGCCGCCAAGGAAGCGGGCATTGAGGGTCTCGACGAGATTCTCTCCGGCCCGACCGCCATCACCTTCGTGAAGGGCGACTTCATCGAGGCTGCGAAGGTCATCCGTGACTTCGCCAAGGACAACAAGGCTCTTGTCATCAAGGGTGCCGCCGCTGACGGCACTGTCTACGATGCCGAGGGCGCCAAGAAGCTGGCAGACCTCAAGTCCCGCCCGCAGCTGCTTGCCGAATTCGCCGGCGACATCAAGGCATCGATGGCCAAGGCCGCGTACCTGTTCAACGCTCTGCCTACCAAGGCTGTGCGCACGATCGACGCCCTGCGCGAAAAGCAGGAGAAGGCTGCCTGATTTACGCCCTCACGGCATGAATCAGTCGCTTCGATAATTTAAACAATAAGGTTTATTAGGCAGCGGATCTACCACTTCGTCCGCCGCCAAGATTGAAAGGAAGCCATAATGGCTAAGTACACCAACGATGAGCTGCTGGAAGCCTTCGGCGAGATGACCCTGGTCGAGCTCTCCGAGTTCGTGAAGGCCTTCGAGGAGAAGTTCGACGTCGAGGCTGCCGCTCCGGTTGCCGCTGTTGCCGCTGTTGCTGGCGCTGCTGCTCCGGCTGAGGAAGAGAAGGATGAGTTCGACGTCATCCTCTCCGCCGTCGGCGACAAGAAGATCCAGGTCATCAAGGCTGTCCGCGCCATCACCAACCTCGGCCTGGCCGAGGCCAAGGCTCTTGTCGACGGCGCTCCGAAGGCCGTCCTCGAGAAGGCCAAGAAGGAAGATGCCGAGAAGGCCAAGGCTCAGCTGGAAGAGGCTGGCGCCAGCGTCGAGCTCAAGTGATTTGTGCGGCATAAGCCGCAATCACAGCTTTTCGAGGAACCCCGCACCTGTGTTTCAGGCTGCGGGGTTTCCGCATACTGAGTAGACTAGTTGACGAGGACGAGGCGGAGAACGCGATCCGGCGTGGAAACACAAAGCTGGCAATGAGCGAAAGTTGTCAATTCTGTGCCCAGTAATCCGCCAAAAGCCGGTAAAAGATGACACAATGGCACGTAGTGTGGTCAAATAGTGTGTCCAGGAAGGCGGTCACGGTGAGCGAGTGGACGGTGAAGATCAACGGTGTCGACCGGATCAGCGTCAAGCCGGGGGAGTGCGTGGAAATCGGCCGTAAGCCGTTACGCCCCCTTGCCGATGATGGCAACACCCGCCTTGACGTCGCCGATCAAACCAAATCGATGTCCAAACGGCACGCCATGTTCACGGTAAAAAGCAATGGCACGGCCTCGGTCCGTGATCTTGGATCGACCAATGGATCGTATGTGGTGCGGGAAAATGGCGATTTGTTGCGCTTGCCGGCCAATGCCGAGTTCCTGTTGCCGACGTCTCCCATGCGCATGCAGTTCGGCGATGTGCCTGCGGACTTCATTCGTGTCGACGATCCAGTGGCAAAGCCGCTCGACCTCAAGGTGCCTGATTTGTTTGGCTATGCGGTTCACGAAGCACCGCAGGAGCCGGATGCGGCGGATATGTCCGTCGACGATATTCTTGATTTGCGGGCCGGCGAGCCGACCGCCATCTTCAGCGCGGATAATGTTCGACGCAAGGTCGACGAGCTTGAACTTGGCTCGCTGAATATCACGCAGCCAGTGACGAAAAACGATGAGCCGGCCATACCCCGTGATCTGTTCGCGGATGCGTTGGCCCAGCATGCCGAGCAGGAGACCGAACGCAAAAACCAGCAGGCCATGAACTCCGCGGCACTGCCGAAGCAGCAGACCGAACCTGAGTCGACGATTGTAACGCCTGCATCCAAGCACAGCAGGATCTCCGGTATTGTTCCAGTAGATGCCATCGCCCATGCCGTTGTTAAGCACGCTCCCAGCACAAGCGAGCCGGTAGTGGCGTCGGCGGCGGTTGTTGAATCCGATGTGGTGGCTGGCGCAAGCAAGTCAGCCGAAAACGTTCAGTCCGCTCCGAATACCAGGAATGCCGGCGATTCTCAGCCGGCGGACACTGTCGAACAGCATGCTGAAGTTGCCCAGCCTGAAGCCGCCCGGGAAGCCGAAGCCGCTCAATCTGAAAACACCCAGCCTGAGACCGCTCAGCCGGCAACCGCCCAGTCTGAAACCGACCAGCCGGCAGCTGACGTACCGGACGATCAGCAGCGGACCGCAGCCGAAGCATATCAAGAAGCCACCGCAGCAGGCGTAGCAGACCAGCAGCCGGCTGCCGAAACCGCCCAGCAGTCGGTATCCGAAGCATATGATATCGACTCCACGGGCGTACACACTCCGGTCTTCGAGCCCGGCTCGGTGTTCGAGCGTGTGGCCAAGGGCGAGCTGAAAGCACAGGAGCCGGCAGTCGAAGTCGATGGCCTGACCTCTGACGAGGCAAAAACCACGCAAGATTTCAATGTTCAATTCGAAGTCGCCCGTCATCCCGAATTGCTGGCGTTCCTCGCCATGAATCCGTACCTGTACGACGACATGTATTCTTGGCTCGCCGCCCGTGGCGAGGCCGATATTGACGAAGCCCTGTCTCACAACAAGGGCTATCAGGAATACCGCGAAGCGGTTGGAAAGTGAGTCGAGAGATGACCCAGAGCCAGACTCAGAACCAGAATCTCACGGAAGGTCTGAATCGCATCCGTCGCTGGCGTGACCAATACCGCAGCATGCAGCCGCCATCGCCGCTCGAGGATGTGAATCAACTGGCCGCGAAGCTGGAGATGACCCATGCCCATCCCTCCGGCATCGCCCAGCTGTTCGCTTCCGGCCATGTCCGGTTGGATTCGTTGTTCCGCGACACGGGTGTGCTTAAGGCCGCCGAACGCCATATTGGGCGCGTGCTGGATGACCAGGCCGCCAAACGCAGGATTTCCGGCGTGGCGGAGTTGTCGCTCGTGGTCGGCGTGGCCACATGGAAGGGCAACGCGCTGCCGGTGCTGTTGTACCCGGTGAGCGTCACGATCGAGGATGATGGCTTGTCGACCACCATTCGATTCACCGGTCGCGTGGCCCTGAACGTCGCGTTCGTCAATACATTGCGTGAGCAGGGGGTGCTCCTGGATGAGGATTCCCTGTTTGACGGTGCCAGCTATGACAGTGGCACTCCCGAAACTTCCGCGATGTTCGCCCGTATTTCGTCCGAAGCGTCGGAGCGTATCTCCGACTTCGCCATCGAGCGCCAGATTGTGCTCGGATGCTTCATGGACCCCTCGTCGCAGATGATCAGCGAAAGCCGACAGTTCATCGACCAGCTGGAGAACGGCCCCACCGGCAATGTGCTGTTGGACGCGCTTGCCGGCGACGAATCCGCCCGCACCGCGCTCAAAGATGCCAATATTCCGCAATACAGTCCTTTCGACGTAGACCCGCATGCTGAGTACGAAGTCGGCGATGTGGACAATACGGTGCGATATGCCGCGTCACTTGCTGCCAATGGCCATAGCATCGTGGTCGACGGCACCTTCCCGAAGGGCACCGCGGAGCAGGCTGTGGCCATCGCATCGCGCTGCCTGATGAATGGTCGTTCCGTGCTGTACGTGCCCGGCGTGGCCGAGCAGAAGCGTCTGTTCATCCAGACGGCTTCCGCCAATGAGATGAAGGCGCAGGTACTGGATGTATCCGATGAACACGCCAACGCCGCGCTTGATAAGCAGCTGATTGCCGCAGTCGGATTCCAGCCCGGAGTCGCCACCCAGCGATTCGACCAGTTGGCCGACGAACTCGTGGGCGTGCGTTCGCGCTTGACCCGCTACTTGGGCGACCTGCACGGGGGCAATGATAAGTGGAATGTGTCCGCATACGAGACCATTCAGAATCTGGCCCGTATCTCCGTGCTCCCGACGCACCCTGCCACCCACGTTCGACTTGACGAGTCAAGTGCCCTGAGCATCGCCAACGATATTGACACATGGATCGGCAAGATGGAACGCGCCGGCGAGCTCGGCGAATACACCATCGGCCCGGAAGACACCGCATGGTACAAGGCGTCCATCACCACTGAAGAACAGGCAGTAACCGCCTACCAGCGCGTGGACGATTTGCTGCGTCGCTTCCTGCCCGCCACCCGTGAGCAGGTGGCACGCACCGTGCAGACCTGCGGATTCCCGGTTCCTCCCACCACCCGCGAGTGGGAGCGTCAGGTTACGGTTTTGAAGAATCTGCGACGAGTGCTTGACGTGTTCCAGCCGGAGATTTTCGAGCGAGACATCAGCTCCATGATCGAGGCCACCAAGCCGAAGAGCCAGCGCAAGGCCGAGGGCACGTCGATGGGATTCTGGGAGCGCCGCCGCCACATCAAGGAAGCCAAGGATCTGCTGCGCGTCGGCGCGCAGGTCGAGGACTTGCACGAAGCGTTGAAGGTAGTCGCCAAGCAAGGGGAGCAGTGGCATCAGTTCGTGCCTCACGGCGGTTGGCCGGTGCTGCCCAGCAAGCTCGACGAGATCATCTCCACCCAAGAGGCGCTGGTCAGCAATATGACCGCGCTGGATACCGTGCTTTCCACCACACCCGCTGGTGGCAATCTGGAAACCGCCGATTTCGAGAAGGTGGAAGCACGCCTGAAAGCACTGCTGGATGATCGCAAGGCACTGGACACCTTGCCGGAGCGTTGCCTGCTGGAGCAGGAATTCGCCTCTGCCGGACTGAACGAACTGGTCGCCGATCTCAACGCTCGCCGAGTGAGCGTGGAGCAGGTGCGCGGCGAAGTGCAGCTGGCCTGGTGGACCACCGTGTTTGAGGACATTGTGCGTTCGTCCGCCATCATCTCCAACCAGGATGGTGCCGCGCTGCAGGCCGCATCCGACCGCTTTGCGCAGGTCGATGTGGAGCACGTGCGCTCCATCGGACCGATGGTGTCGCAGGAATCCATGCGCCGCCTGTGCGACATGCTGTTCTCCCGCACTCAGGAAGCCAACCAGATGCACACCGTGCTGGCAGGGCGCGCCAGTGTGTCGCTGAGCAGGATTCGCCGTGATCATCCGGAGATTCTGGCCGCGGCCAAGCCGATTCTGGTGGCCGCGCCGGGTACGCTCGCCGCACTCACCGAGCCGGGTGTGCTGGCTGATGTGGCGATTCTCGATGCGTGCGCGCACATTCCCGCTATCGAGTTGCTGTCCATCATCGGCCGCGTGCAGCAGGTGGTGGTGATCGCCCACTGCGCGACGGTAACCAGCGAAAGCGTCAAGCAGCTGATCGACACGTTGCCTCATATCGAGGTGGATGCTGCCCCGTCTCGCCGTGCGCCGCGCCTGTCCGCATTCCTTGAATCCGAGGGATATGGTCCTGTTCGCTATGATGTGGCCACCGAGCCGGCTGCCGGTGAGGTGCGATTCCACCGTGTGGAAGCGAGCGGTGTGCCGGTTATGTCTTCTGGTCTGGTGGAATCCAGCCAGCCGGAGATTGATGAAGTGGTGCGTCTGATTACGCAACGTGCCGCCGGTTTTGCCGTGGTTCCTTCCAGCTATCGACTTGTGGTCGTGATGTTGACCGACGCATTCCGCACACGCTTGGGTGCCGAATTGAAGTCGTTGGCAGGCAAATCCAAGGCGATGGGCCGATTCCTGCGCCATGTGCGGTTGGTTTCCTTGCGTGACGTGGCCGGAGGTCGTGCCACTGACGTGATTCTGTCGATGTGCTATGCGAAAACCACGCACGGACGTCTGCTTCAGCAGTTCGGCCCGCTCGAAAGCACAGGCGGTCGCGGACTGTTGCTGGATGCCCTGGCATTGGCGGACCACAGCTTGGATATTGTGTCGGCCTTTGGTTCCGAAGATTTGGATGAAGAACGACTGCACCAATCCGGTCCTCGGTTCCTGAAGACCATGTTGACGTGGGCCGAACAGCTTGACGACCGTCCGGTGCTTCCGTTGCGTGATGCGGCAGGCGGCAACGTGCTGTTCGACGATATCGCCGACAGGTTGCGCGCGCGAGGACTGAACGCTGCTGTTGATTATGGATTCGACAAGGGCGTGAAGATTCCGCTCGTGGTGGGATTGAAGGACAAGCCGTTTGCCTTGGCCGTGCAGACCGATGACGCGAACTTTATGTCCGTGCAATCCACGCGTAGGCGTCATCGTTTGTCGGCACAGGATCTCATTTCCTTGGGCTGGAATGTGATGACCGTCTGGAGTGTCGCCGCCTTCGTGAACCCCGATAAGGAAGTCGACCGTATCGTCAGCCGTATCGGTGAGATCTATCGCGAGGTTGAATAACCATGGCGGAATACTCGGCTACACGGCGCACACCGCGCAAGCACAAGCGCGTGGTGATGAAGGGCACTGAGCAGTTTGACGCTGACGGTGTCAAACTCGAGCCCGGAGACATGCAGACCGACCAACAACGGCAATCCGACGACGACAAACGCATCCTCGGCGAACTGCCGCCGCATTGGGCCGTTTTTAACGAGCGCGAGTAGGAGTTGGGGCGCACTCTGTGCGCCCCAACACTGTGTTTTCCGCAGCCTGTCGGCTGCGGAAAACACAGTATCGGACGAAGGCCGATTCCGCTTCCTACCGCACAACGGCCATAATCGCTCCGGCCTGTTGCAGCTCCATAACCTTGGCCGCGGCCTCCGGCGGCATTGCGAACGACACCAGTCGGTCGTTGCCTCCCAATGCGCCAGTCGTATCCGGTTTGCCGACATTCATCACCGTGGCGTTCTCGGCCAGCGTGCAATCAGCGCCTTCGCAACCGACGGCGGAAACCAGTCTCACCTGATCGCCGGCCAATACATCGTTGACGCTACTGGCCAAGCGGACTTCAATCACCGTAGTGCCGGTCGGTGCTACGGGCGCATCTCTGGCCATATGCGTGGAAATGGGATCGGCTGCTTCGATATCGATTTGCGCTACCTTGCCCACCACATCCTCAATATTGCCTGTCCAAGACGGGCCTGCCGCAGATACCGGCATATCAGCCAACTGAACGTCGGCGGCCAGAATAATGTCACCCCGTCGAATCGAGCGGGCGGCCACCACCATCGGCTCGGTCTCCACCACGGCCAATACGGCTTCAAGCCCAAACAGCACTGCGAGTCCCACGCACAACGCAGCAGTGAGTCGGCGCAAGGCATCCGCCATGCGCCGTCGCCGCAATGAGCCGCGCGCAGGCGGCTTAATAAACGAAAAGGTCACCATGCAACCATGGTGACCTGAAGTTTTTCGTAAGCGCAAGCCAAATCGACCTATGTGGTTCTAGCTTGCCAAGTTATCCACAACGCTTCAAACCCGTGCAACAGACAGTGCCCGTAGTGCCAATATCCGCGGCATACCGCCGTCGACACCGTCGTTTACAGAGGAAAAGCGGGTGTACAGACCTTACTTGCCGGATTTGTCGGTGCGGTAGAAGCCGTGACCCTTGAACTCAATCGGCACGGCGGAATACACCTTGCGCACCTGCTCCTGCGAGCACTTGGGGCACACGGTAATCGGGTCGTCATTGAACGACTGCTGTTCGGTGAAGTCATAGCCGCAGTTCTTGCAACGGTAATGATAGGTAGGCAACGGATTCCTCCAACAAAGTCATATTTCTCGCGGATGGCCCAAACGCCATGCCACGCAACCGTTCATATCCTAGTCGCCGCCCTGACACATTGGCGTTACGGTCTTACTAGCCAGCTTGCTGTTGCCACTCTGGTTCCATCGGCCAGTGTGCGTGGCTGGTTGGTCAGTCTGGCTTGCGCCGAGTATCTTGGCCGGCCGGCCAGCTCAACAGGCCCGATGAGCTAAGCCGCCGGTATCCCTCCGGCGTCAGCACTCCGTCGGCCGGCACATCATGTGGTTCGGCCGGCAAATCAATGTCCAACACCTCCCACGGCCAGCACACCGCAATCAGGGGACATGCGGGCTTGCGGCGAGCCAAGGCCCGGTCATACCAGCCGGCTCCACGCCCCAGACGATTGCCCTGCGGGTCCACTGCCAAAGCCGGAGCGATGACCAGATCGGCCTTCTCCAACGCTTCGGGCGGTAGAACTGCGCCAGTTGGCTCATCGGGTCTGTGATGGACGGTGCTGGGAGAGCTGCAGCTACCGGCATTGTTCGCGCCACCCACTGCATCCATCGAGCGCAATGATTCCAATGAATCCAGCACACTCCAGCCAATTTCCAACCCAGACCCCAACCTTGGCACCAACACGTGGCAGCCATGAGCCCGCAGCCATCGCAACAGTGGCCGGGTTTCGATTTCCGAACCCATCGACACATATGCCGCCACTGTGGGACCATCCTGAATCATGTGTGCTGGGAACCGTCGCACCAGCAATTCACCGGCCGCTCCGCGTTCTTCCGCTGGAACGCGCTTGCGCCGAGACAGTATATGGTGGCGCAGCGTCGCTTTATCCGTCTTCTCTGTTTTCTCTGTGCCGCTGTAGTCGCTGCCGATATTCATGCCACTGCCCACTTCGCTCATACCGCACAATCTAGTGTTTCCATCGTAAAACGAAAGTGGCCACGGTAGCGGCGCAAGACCTTCATATGGCTACAATAAAGGCCGTGTCAGTTTTCCAGTCGATTAAAGAGGCGTTCAAGCTGGACCACCAGATCCGCCCGCCACGTCTCACCCATCCCGGTTTTCCGATAGTCCTGCGCCCCCTGACCATGGATGATGAGGACGGCTGGAACGAAGTGCGCTGGCGCAACAACGACTGGCTGGCACCTTGGGAATCCGGTGACCCGATGCATGGCGGCTCCATCACATTCAATCAATGGGTGCAGCGGCAGCGCCGTAACGAGCAGCATGGCGTCGGCGTGATCTTCGCCATCGAATACCAGATGCGTATCGTCGGCCAGATTTCGTTGGGAGCCATCGTGTATGGTGCCATGCGTACCGGCGTGGTTGGTTATTGGGTCGATCAACGGTGCGCCGGCCGCGGATTCGCGCCAATGGCACTGGCCATGCTTGCCGATTGGGCGCTCGGAGACCCATTCGGGCCCGCGTTGCATCGGCTGGAAATCGCCATTCTGCCGGATAATGCGCGTTCTTTGGCTGTGGTGCGTAAGGTCGGAGCCCATCATGAGGGACTGCGCGAGCGGTATATGTATGTCAATGGCCAGTGGCGTGACCACGTAACGTTTGCGCTGTCGGCTGAAGATATGGGGCAAGGGTTCGCCGCTAGACTCGCCGCCGCCGGTTCCAGATAAGCGTCGACCGGAAGAATTCCGCTCCGACACGCCCGGACGGAAAGCCCCAGTTCGTCGGCACGTCTCCTATCCTTGACTCTATGGGTTATGAGTCACTGAGCACTGTCGTCGTGCTGGTGATTGTGGCGATTATTATCGTTGTATGGCTGCCCGTACGTACGGCCAACGGCATGAAACGTGTGGACGAGCACCGGCAGGATCGTTATTCGCCTTCCCTGCATATCGTTGATGCAGAGAACGGCAGACGATTCGGAGACATCAAGCCGCATAAGGCGAAAGGGGCAGCAATGCCAGCATCAACACCGTCAGCGAGGCTGACATCTGAGCACATCGCCCATGTGCGGGAACTGCGCCGCGCGGCCATCCGCCGCCGGCAGATTCTCGCCGTATGCCTGCTTGCCATAACCGTGTTGGTGTTTGCCGTATCGTTCCCCCTGCATTTCAGTCCGCTGCTTGCTCTTATTCCGTTCGTGCTGTTGCTGCTGGTGCTGGTGCTGGGAGCCAATGCCTCACGCCAGGCCCGGCAATGGGAGCGCAAGGTGGTCCGCTACGAGCGGGCTCATAGCGGTACGGGCTGGTCCAAGAAACCGTCTGCCGAGTCCAAGGACAGCAAGCGTGTGAACAAGGCCGAACCGGTTGCGGCCGTAACTGCGCCTGCCGAGAAGCCTGCCGAGCAGATTGAGGATGCTGCCACCGAGGTCATGGAACAGCGGCAGATTCGCCGCGCGTTACGCGATGCCGAGATTGAGCAGGCCAAGGCCAAGGCGTTGCGTCAGTCCGCCGCCGCATATCAGGCCGCGGAAGAGCACGCCAAACAGTCTGAGAAGTCTGATATTGCACAGTCCGCCGCCGATAAGACTGCCGCCGAGCCGTCTGCTATGGTCGATGAATCCGCCGACCGTAAGTCCGCTGCCGAAACCAGCGAATCTTCCGCCACACCTGATGCCTCCGTTCGCACAGACAAGTCGATTGAGTCGGACAAGTCCGTCGCCCCTCGAGTTGAACCATCGCTTACGGTGCGTGACGAGCGCGATGAGCGCGACGATGCCGCTGCCGCTGCCGATGCCACGTCGGAACTGGTCAGCGTACGCCCTGCCCGAGCACTGGACGTCTTCGATATGTCCACCTCGCAGGATCTCATCTCCTTCACTTTGGGTGGGGAACATAACGCCGACAACGCTCCGGAAAGCTTGGAGATCAAGTCGACCCGTCAGGTGTCCAAGGCGGAACCTGTCGAACCCGCAGTGGCGGAAAAGTTGATTGACGAGGCCCGAGCCGTCAAGGCCGCGGACGACGCCAAGGCTGTCAGCGCCGGAAACGCTGTAGACACTGAGCCGGAGCAGCGCGATGATGCCGATACGGACGCCGATGACGAGGCTGCAAACGCCGCCCAGCGAGCCGCATTCCACGAATCCGAGGAGCGTGCCGACGTCGAAGCGCCAGCGGCGACCACCGATTCGTTGGGCGCAGGCCTGGACTCCATTCTTGCCCGCCGCGGCAACTGAGCGTTGCGATTCGACGATTTTCTCTCACAGCGTTAGCACTCGAGTTGGCAGAGTGCTAATAATCGCGCTACGATGTGTCCTAGCGCAAAGGGACAACGCAAGTGATCGTCAGCCTCTTGAGGCGTTCTGGCGCGGCATTATCGAACTACAAGTAGATACGAGGTGACCCACAGTGTCGATTAAGCTCACACCGTTGGAAGACAAGATCATCGTCAAGCAGGCCGAGGCCCAGACCCAGACCGCTTCCGGTCTGTACATTCCGGACAATGCCAAGGAGAAGCCTCAGCAGGGTGAAGTCCTGGCCGTTGGCCCGGGCCGTCGTGACGACAAGGGCGAGCGCATCCCGATGGATGTCAAGGTCGGCGACAAGGTGCTGTACTCCAAGTACGGCGGCACCGAAGTCCATTACGAGGGTGAGGACTACCTCATCGTCGGCGCCCGCGACATTCTCGCCATCCTCGGCTGATTAGTCGCCTAGCGAACTTCAACAACCCCGACTGTTCCCGCGGATAGTCGGGGTTTTCTCTTGCTAGGCGGAAAGGGGCTCCCCCTCAGAGAGGGGAGCCGAAAGCTGCTCCCACCAAACGCCCAGCCATGCCTGCTATGCATAAAGGTGCATGCGCGCAACGTAGTTGAGTTCGGCGTTGCACCGCATCTACACTGGGTAACGGATTGGGGTCCCTATGGAAGAGGCTCAGTTGGCGACTTGGCCGAGCGGCTTAAGACATTTTGCACAAGACGGCAGTAGGTCGACGGTATGTTGTTTTTTTCCGTGTCGCAGGTTCGTGGTGTCGTCGCTGTGCCAATGGTTGTCTCTCTACCGACGCTGAGTGCCGTGGCATGAGGCCAGCGTCGGCAGTGGGCCACGAAATGGCGATGCGCCGATGCTGAGCCGCGTTGGCGTCGTTATAGGGCCAGTTTTTGGACCATTGCCGACGGCAAATCGGCGTTTTGTGTCGGCGACGGTCCAAAAACTGGCGGTCTGCCGACGATAAGTGCCGTCATCGTCGGCAGACCGCCAGGTATTGTCCCTGTGCCGACGTAAAAAGCCCTGCCATCGTCGTCACCGAGCCATCTTGTGACTCACTGACGGCGGCAGCAGGGCGGAAGAGGCCGAAATCATGCGCGCGGTGCGGTCTCACACCTCGAATCCGGCCTCCGCCAGCGCGTGATCGATGTCGCGAATCAAATCGTCCGTATCCTCCAGACCCACGGCCAGACGGAAGAAGCCGCGGTGGAACTCAGGCGGGTACAGGTACTGGCGCTCGTCATCCTCACCGAGGAACACGATCAGCGATTGGTCATGGCCGAGCGAGACGGCAGACGTAATCACATTGAGCTTGGAAACGAATCGGTTGTGCCCGTCGTGGTCGGTGTCGAGGCCGAACGACAGCACGCCGCCGAACCCGGAGTCCGGGCGGGCCAGCTGGCTGGCCGCCACCTCGTGGTGCAGGTGCGATTCCAGACCGGGGTACGCCACGAAACGCACCACATCCAGCGATTCGAGATGCTTGGCAATCGCCAAGGCCGAGGCGTCGTAGGGCAGCGCGTAGGTGTTCGCCAGCGTGATGGGGCGACGGATCGCGCCGGTTTCGGCGTCGACCCCGTTACCGAGGTGAATGGCCAGCGTGCCGAATCCGAGCGGCTGGTCGTCGAATGATTGTCCGTGATGTACAAGATCAGAAGCCATGCGCCCAGCATGCCAGCATGCGCCGTGCCGCGCAAACAGGCGACATCGCTTGAAAACCGCGCCATTGCAAGGTTCTAGAGCACCATATAAGAAAAAATGATTGGGTGAAGTGCGGGGTGCAGCCTTGGTCGGGGCTGTTTGCAGGGCCGAAGCGGGCCCTGAAAACACGCTGTGAGACACGCCGATAAAACCGCAGAATTCCGCGGTAAAACAAGGTTCGCGTAGGGGCCGATTTGCATACCTGGAAAATCTGTGGTTATATAGCCAAGTTGCCTGTTGAGGTCAAACACCGCGGCGGGAAACAGACTGGCGGATTTCCCAAGCGGTCAAAGGGAGCTGACTGTAAATCAGCCGCTTCGTGCTTCAGTGGTTCGAATCCACTATCCGCCACGCCCCGATAGCTCAGTGGTAGAGCACTTCCTTGGTAAGGAAGAGGTCGTGAGTCC
>ERZ773181.857-NODE-857-length-29295-cov-7.192750_pt1 | contig 29295 bp, 26 predicted proteins | sample MGYA00581001_ERZ773181 | MGnify/ENA primary metagenome ERZ773181 (study PRJEB29015, sample SAMEA2737780) | human gut metagenome | biome: human gut; feature: human-associated habitat; material: faeces | place: China | collected 2012 ...
TCCGCCCGCCATGCGCGCAGCCGACGCGGTCTATGACTGCCGCTGTCTGGCAGGGGCGCTGTTTGACGCGCAGCCGGAGCAGGTCGTATTCACCATGAATGCGACCCATGCGCTGAATCTGGCGATCAAAACGCTCGTAAAGCCTGGCGGACGTGCGGTTATTTCCGGTTTTGAGCATAACGCGGTCCTGCGGCCGCTGCACCATCTTGGCGCAGAGATCATCGTCGCCGGACGGCGGCTGTTTGACCCGGCGGATACGATTTCCGCGTTCGACCGCGCCATCACGCCGGGCACAAGCGCCGTGATCTGCACGCACGTGTCCAACGTGTTCGGGTATATCCTGCCTGTCGAAGAAATTGCGGCCCTGTGCCGTGCGCGCGGCGTTCCGTTCGTGCTCGACGCGTCGCAGTCGGCGGGGCTGCTGCCCGTGCGCCTTGCGGAGCTGGGCGCGGATTTTATCGGTATGCCGGGCCATAAAGCGCTCTACGGCCCGCAGGGCACGGGGCTGCTCCTGTGCGCCCGTATGCCGGATACGCTTCTGGAGGGCGGCAGCGGCAGCGCCTCGCGCCTGCCGGATATGCCGCCGGAGCTGCCGGATCACGCGGAGGCCGGGACGCAGAACGTCTGCGGCATCTGCGGCCTTGCCGCCGGGCTGCGCTTTGTGCGGCAGCAGACCCCGCAGCGCCTGCTTGCGCACGAAATCCGCCTTAGAAGGCTGCTTGCATCCATGTTGGAGGATATTCCGGGTATTCGTCTGTTTACAGGCGAGGCGCAGAGCGGGACACTCAGCCTCTGCGCGGCGCAGACGGACTGCGAGACGCTTGCCGCGCGGCTTGCATCCGAGGGGATCTGTGTGCGCGCGGGCCTGCACTGCGCGCCGCTTGCGCACGAGTCCGCAGGAACGCTCGAAACCGGGACCGTCCGCTTCAGCCTCTCCGCGTTTAACACCGAGCGTGAGATCCTGAAAATCGCAAAGCACATCAGAAGCTGCCTCAAATAATGCCGCCCGGCACGCGCCCGCATCGGCTCCCCTTGTGCGCAAGGGAAGCCGGCGGCGCACGCTGCTTTTTTCGACAGGCCCATTTTTTCTCTTTCTTTTTTCTGCGCAATCGTGTATGATATATTATATATATGATCGTATGGGAGGCCGCGATATGGACGAGCTGGAAAAAAAGCCGGACGCGCCGCAGAAGTCTGCGGAAAAGAAGCCGGAACGAAAAAACGACTTTGACAACCGGCGGAAGCTGATGTATGTGCTCTGCGGCGGATATCTGATCTATCTCGCCATCAAGATGGGACGGGATTATCCGGGTCTTGCCGCCAGCGGCGTCTGGTCCAGTGACCGTATCATCGCGCTGTGCGGAGCGATCGCGTTTTCCATCATCGGCGCGGCTCTGCTGGTGATCACCGCAGTCCGGAGCGTGCGCGAGTGGAAGCAGGACGCGCAGAACGAACAGGAGGAACACACGGATGAATGATATGACATTATTTCTCGACCTGATCCTGATAGCCAGCGGCGCGTACTGTATGTATACGTTCCTGCGTCTTGCCGTCACGAAGCGGCTGTTCAAAAACGGTCTGCTGGTGCCGAAGGAGAAAAAAATCTCCGACTGCGCGGACGAGCAGATGTACATCGGCTATATGATGCCGCCGCTTGCGGTCATGGCCGTCATGACCATGGGATACGGCGTCTGTATGCTGCTCAACGACCTGCGCGAAACGCCCTTCCTCCCGTATCCGTGGCCGCTGGTGATCCTGGGTGCCGTTCTGGCCTCGCTCGTCTGGTACGCCATCCGTAATTCCCGTGCCAACCGGGATTATTTCGGCATGTAAACGAAAATGACAGCGCCGCCTCCTGCCGTAACAGCAGGAGGCGGCTTTTCGCATATTTGGAGGTCAGGGCAGCAGGCCCCTGTTGGTCTTTTTCACGTGCCTGAAGACCTCTTCAAAGCGGTTCAGCGCTTCGTCGATGATCTCCGGCGTGTCGGCCATGGAGGTGTACAGGCGGCTGCCGGCCAGCGTGACGATGCCGTTTGCCATATAGGCCGCGCCCATGCGCTCCATCGAATCCTTGCGGACATACATCATATCCTTGTGCTTGAGCAGACCGACCGCGGACTTTGCAAACGACATGGACGAGAAATCAAAGCTCATCGCGCCCGTGCACTCGAGATGCACGATGGAGCCCTGGTTATAGGCCACGAACGGCAGGCCGTACCGGTCAAGCAGCCCCTTGAGGCCGTCACACAGGCGGTCGCCCATTTTTCCCGCGATCTCGCAGGCGTTCGTGCGCTCGATCTCACGGATGGCCGTGTACCCGGCGAGGCAGGACAGAGGATTGGCCGCCAGCGTGCCGCCGACATACGCCCGGTGTTTGCCCGTGGCAAGACCCGCCGCCATGAGCTGCGCGTATTCCTTCTTGCCGCCGACGCCGCCCGCCGACGGGTACCCGCCCGCGACGATCTTGCCGAAGACCGTCAGATCCGGCACGACGCCGAAATAGCCCTGCGCGCCCGAAAGCGCGACGCGGAAGCCCGTGACGACCTCGTCGAAGATCATCAGCGCGCCGTATTTGTCGCACAGCGCCCGCACGCCTGCGTTATAATCGTGCGCAACGGGCCGCGTGCCGCTCTCGGGGCCGACCGGCTCGACAATGACGCCCGCTGTGCCGCCGAGCAGCACGTTGCGCTTGAGCATATCCTCCAGCATGGTCAGATCATTCGGCCGCACCTCGTCCGTCGCCTCATAGCAGCCGCCGGGGATGCCGTGCGATTCCAGAAGTGCCCGGCTGCCGGGGATTTTCAGACCGTAGACCATCTGGTCAGACCAGCCGTGGTACGCGCCGCCGACCTTGATGATGCGCTTTTTGCCCGTGGCAATGCGCGCGATGCGAAGCGCCGCCATGACGGACTCCGTGCCGCTGCCGAGCATACGGAACATCTCGACGTTCGGCATATGCCTGTTGATCTCTTTCGCGATCATAAGCTCGGATTCGTGCAGCAGACCTGTCACCGGGCCGCATTCATTCAGCAGCTCGATGACCTTTTCCCGGATGACGGGATAGTTGCTGCCGAGGATCGTCGGGCCGCCGGCCTGCAGGAAGTCAATGTACTGGTTGCCGTCCTTGTCGTAGAGATACGCGCCGTCGGCCCGCGCCATGCACATGGGAAACGGCTTGTTGAAGGCCAGATTGTGCTGGACGCCGCCGGGGATATACTCCTTCGACTCCTCATACACAGCCCTGGAGGCTTTGCACTTTTCATCGAAATACTTGAGGATTACATTGTTGTAATACTCGTCCGTGACCTCCCATATGGGCTGACTGGTCAGCGCCTTGAGTCTCGCATTGATCTCGTTGGGATCGTCCCAACGGCTGATGCCGCAGTTGTTCATTTCTGTTCCTCCTTTTTCGCAAGGTCATTGGTGTCCATGCTGCCCCGGAACACGACGAATGTGTCAAACAGGTATTCCGTGACAAAATTCAAAAGCATATTCATAACGGTGACCAGATATTCGTTCCAGCCGCAGCTTTCGACCAGCCAGTTGCCGAGCAGGGTTGACAGGGGTGTGAACACGGCGTAATAGCACAAAACCAGCGCCATGGCCTTCGGCACATTGTTGGCGCTTTTGAACGTGAATTTCCGGTTGAGCGTGAAGTTCCACACCACAGACGCCACCAGCGCGATCAGATAGCACGGCCAGTAGCTCCATTTACACAGCTCATTGAGCAGCGTGAACAGTCCGATCTGGATGATGCCTGCCGAGGCCGAAAACAGCACAAATTTGACAACCCGCCAAATTTCTTTCTTTTTTTCTCCGGTCATTTTCCTGCCTCCTTCTGCTTTGCGTATTTCTGCTGATAGACCAGATGCTGCAGGGCAATATCCGCGCGGGACAGCTGTGCACGCTGTCCGAGCGCCGCCGTATGCAGCGCACAGACGGCAGCCTTGTCCGCAAGGATGGCCAGCGCCTGCGTATCGTCCTCGTCCTTCCCGCAGACGACCGCGCCCACACCCGGAACCAGCACCGCGCAGCGCTTGTCGAGCGCGGCGGAAATCTCACCCGCCGCAGCGCTCTGCGTGACCGGGATCACCGGGCCGATCATCTGTGCCATGTCGTCCAGCTGGGCGCGGATGGGCCGATTCAGCGCCGCCATAGTCAGAAGTGCGTCCGTCCGCGCGGCACAGGCCAGCGGATGTGCGTGGCGAACCTTGGCAAGCACGGAATCCAGCCGCTTCTGTTCCATGACCGGTGCAGCTTGCTCTAATACACCCTGCCAGCAGCGGCGGCAGAGCCGTTCGAGCAGCTGCGCACGGTGAAGCGCTTCGTCGTGGCTGCGCGCGCAGATCAGAACGCCGTGGTGCGCCATGAAAATCGTTCTGGCCCCGCGCGACATGGCCTCGCGCATCGCGCTTTGCAGCGTCTTTGTGCCCGGCAGGCCGTAGCCTGCCACGGTCACGCCGCCGAGCTGCTGCCGCTCCTCGCCGGTAAAGCAGCCGGGCTTGTATCCGCACAGGCCCAGCGCCGAGGCGTAGGTCTGGTGCGTGTGAATGACAAAATGGGCATCCTCAAACATCGAATAGGCAAGCGCGTGCACCGCCCGTTCGCCGGACGGCCTGCGCGGGCCGGTCCATTTGCCGGTCGCCAGATCGCACAGCGCGATATCCTCCGGCGCGATGCTGCCGTAGTCCATGCCGCTGGGCGTGACGAGGTAATGTCCGCCGTCCGCGCGGGCCGAAACATTGCCCCACGTCCGGGCGACAAGCCCGTTTTCCAGCAGCTCGCGGCCCGTTTCACAGATACACGTCCGTAAAGTCTGATCGTCCATTGCTTATCCCTCCTTCAGTCTGTTCAGCAGTGCAAAATTCTTCTTATTCGACGCGTACAGCTGCCGGAATACGCGGTAATTGCGGTCATAGACCGGCTTTAAGGCCGTGTTCGGCGTGTAGCGCCCGTTGACCTTCACGTGCGAAGCAGCCTGCGCCAGATCCGGAAACAGCCCGCTTCCGACCGCCGCCAGCATCGCCGCGCCGATAGCCCCGACGTCCTTCGTGTTTTCAACTGTCTCGACTGTCCGGCCTGTAATGTCGGCCAGCATCTGACACGTCACCTTTGAAAGCGCCCCGCCGCCGACGAACCGGATGACCGGGGCCGTCTTTGTTTTCCGTTCCTCGCATTCGAGCATCCAGCGCTGGTGGAAGCAGATGCCCTCCAGAACCGCCCGCAGCATCTGCGCCTTGCCCGTCTCCAGCCGGATGTTGAAGAACATTCCGGCTGCTGCCGGGTCTTCAAACGGACAGCGGTTGCCGTGCAGCCACGGGGTAAAGATCACGCCGCCGGAGCCAGGCGCGACCTGCGCAACGGTGTCAGACATATAATCATACAAACTCTCGTAGACGCTTTCCTGGCTCTCGGCCACGTCAGTCTTGGCCAGATAGATATTGACCTCGTCGAGCACCAGATGATCCTTGACCCATTCGAAGCACTTGCCTGCCGTCTCCATTTCGGCGAAATAATTGTATTTGCCTTTTTCTGCGCCGACAATGCCCGCAATCATCGCCGAAAGATCAACCGCCTGATGGTCCATCACCGTTCCGACCCAGCCGGACGTGCCGGAATAGATATGCGTACTGCCGACGGCAGTGCAGCCCGCGCCCACGCCGATGAGCGTCGCGTCGCCGCCTCCTCCGTAGACCCTTGTGCCGGGGCAGAGGCCCAGCTCCCGCGCGGCCTGCTCCGTCAGAAGCCCCGCCACGTCGGTGCATTCAATGATCTTCGCCAGGTGCCGCGTCTCGACGCCGTACATCCGGCAAAGCCCTTCGTTCCAGCCCTCATGACCGGGCCGCGTGTCGTAAAGGAACGTCGAATAGGCCGAGTCGCGCGTCATGACAAATTCGCCGGTCGCCCGCGCGATCAGAGATTCCTTCACGTCCAACCATTTGTGGGCTTCTTGGAAGATCTCCGGCTCGTGCGCCTGCACCCATTTGTATTTCCAGAGCGGGTCCTTGACGCTTGTGGACGCGGCGTGCGTCGCGCGCAAAGAGCGCAGCAGCATCCCGATGTTCACGCCGGAAACGCACGGCCCGTGCGTCTGGCAGGCTTTGAATTCTGCCGAAGCCCGCTGATCCATATAGCTCATCGGGCGGCGCAGCGCGCGGCCATACTCGTCCACGAGCACCATGCCCTGCATCTGGGAGCAGAACGAAATGCCGGTCACCTGTGCAGGCGTTACGTCGGTCTTTTCGAACACGGCCTTCGTCGTGCGGCACATGGCGTCCCACCATTCGTCCGCGTCCTGCTCCGCGCCGCCGTCCGGCAGAATGTAAAGCCCATAGCCCGCGTATGCGCTCGCGATCAGCCGGATATCCTGTTCGGCTCCGAACAGGCAGGTCTTGACTCCGGTGGTTCCGAAGTCGTAAGCGATGAGATACTGCATACGTCTCCTTTCATCGCGCCCAGCAAAAAGCGCGTCAGCCTGTCGGCCATTTTTGTATCCTCCAAAGCGGCCTCGCCGCAGAAGATCCGCATCCGCTCCTGATAATATTCGCAGCTGTAGGAAAACTGCAGCATCATCAGCAGATTGTCAAAGAAAAACGCAAACAGCTGCGGCTCGATCCGCTCTGTAAGCTGGCCGCCCTGCTGCGCGCCGTCAAACAGGCGCGTATAAAGCGCCGCCGTGCGCGATTCGATCTCGCGGGCAAGCGCCCCGGCATACTTCCGGCAGCTGCCGGAGGTGATCTCGTTGTACATCGCGTTATAGCTCGCGTGGCTGCGCGACTGGCGGATGAGTGCAAGAATGAGCCTCTGCATCCGCACCTCCAGCGGCCCGCCGCCCGCGGCGGCCTCCTGCAAGGTCGCGTCCAGCAGCTCAAGCGAATGCCGCACGCAGGCGAGGAAGAACGCGTCCTTGTCTCCAAAGTATTTATAAATCACGCCGACGCTTACACCCGCATTCTTCGCGACCGACGCGACCGACGCGGGCTGAAAGCCGCAGCGGGCAAATTCCGCAATGCCCGCCTCCAGAATCGTGCCCAGCGCCGCTTCGTCCAGCTTCCGATACATAAAACACCTCAATATGACGTGAATGACTGTTCACGTCATATTATAATTCTGATAAAAACATCTGTCAATCCACAAAATAATTCAGCACATCAAACAAAAATTTGCAGCAGCCGAACGGTGTTCCTGTTTTGCTGTGTATTTCATGGAAACAAAAATCTTTTGCTGTTTTTCAGAAGCGCGCACCAAGCTTTTGACATTTTCCGTTCCCCGTGCTACACTGAAAGAAAAAACAGGAGGACGTTTATGTCTCTCATTCCTTACTATCTGCAATACGTATCCGAGATCTGCGAGGGCACGCGCAAGGCGCCTGCGGGCATTGTGCTCACGGAGCAGGAGGATCTGAAGAAGGCGCTGCAATTGCAGGCCGAGATCACGAAGCTGGGCATTCCCGCCTTCGTCAAAGCCTGCGCCGAGGCTGACGGGACGGAAATTCCGCAGGAGGAATATGACAGCTTCGACCCGGCTGAGCTGAACACGGCTATCGCGCAGCTTGCCGCAGCCTCCAAGCCGCAGGAGCCGGCGGAGGAAGCGCCGCAGGAGCCGGTCAGGACCGAAACGCGCGATATCTTCGAAATTTTCCTCGACAGCGTGTGTCTGGACGATGATCTGCTGACATATCTGATCGACATTTTAAAGCGCCGCTCCGAGCCGGAATTTGCCAAGCTGTCCCACGCGGCGGCCCGCACCGAGCTGAAGCTGGACGATTTTCTTGCCTGGCTCGGCAATATGGAGCTGCTGGCAGGCGAGGATGAGCAGGCGTGCGCGGCCATTATGGACAAATGCCTGTACCGGCTGGAGCAGGAGGGCGAGATGGAGCTGATCGCGGCGCTGCTTTCCGGCGACGAGACGACCTTCAAGCTCTTCCGCACGCAGGCGCCGGAGCTGGTGCACCTGCCGGATGCAACCTATGAATGGTATTGCAGGCACTATCTGGACCGCTATTATCCCGTCCGCTTCATTCTGCATCATCAGGGGATCGAGTTTCCCCGCGCATAAGGAGGCTTCTCATGGAACCCATCTATGTCACCGGCCACCGCAATCCCGATACCGATTCCATTGTTTCCGCCATGGCCTATGCCGCGCTGCGAAACGCGCTGGGCGATCGGGAATTTGTTCCCGCGCGTCTGGGGCATATCTCCGATGAGACGCGGCTCGTGCTCGACCGCTTCGGCTTCGAGCCGCCTGTGCGCATCCAGACCATGCGCACGCAGGTGCGCGATCTGGACTATGACACGCCCCCGGCCCTGTCCGGCGCGGTCACCGTCAGCCGGGCCTGGGCGGCACTGCAGACCAACAAGGCAAAATCCATCCCCGCTATCCCCGTGACGAACGAAAACGGCGAGCTGTACGGGATGCTCTCACCCAGCGAGATCGCAAGCTATGATATGCGCACGCTTTCCGATTCCCGCGTCGACAGGATCCCGGTTTTTAATCTCCTGAGCGTTCTGGACGGCAAGATCCTGAACGAGTCCGGCTATCTGACCGACACCATCAGCGGCGAGGTGTCCATCGCCCTGCCGCAGAACAATGAAAACCTGCTCTTTAAAGGCCCGGACGCCATCGTCATCGTCGGCGAACAGCCGGAAATGGCGCGCCGCGCTGTCGAGCAGCAGGTCAGCTGCCTGATCGTGTGCCAGGCCGAGCTGCCGGAGCAGCTGCGGCAGATGCAGACAAACACCTGCATCATCGCCACGCCCTTCGACGCGTACAAGGCCGCCCGCATGGTCTATTATGCCATTGAGGTCGCGCGCGTGTGCCGCACGGAGGATCTTGAGGCGTTCCACCTGACCGATTTCGTGGACGACGTGCGCGAGGTCGTGCTCAAAAGCCGCCACCGCAGCTACCCGATCCTCGATGAAAACGACAAGGTCGTCGGCACGCTCTCCCGCTATCATCTGATCAAACCGCGCCGCAAGCGCGTTGTGCTGGTCGATCATAACGAGGCGGCGCAGTCCGTCCCGGGTCTTGAACAGGCGGAGATCGTCGAGATCATCGACCACCACCGGCTGGCCGATATCCAGACCGGCGGCCCCATTTACTTCCGGAACGAGCCGGTCGGCTCGACCGCGACGATCATCTCCGAAATGTATCAGGAGCGCGGCCTCATGCCGCCCGCAAAGCTGGCCGGTCTGATCGCGGCGGCCATCGTCGCCGACACGGTCATGTTCAAATCCCCGACGTCCACCGCCGTCGACCGCCGCATGGCCGACCGCATGGCGCGCATCGCCAATATCTCGCTCGACGAGCTGGGCAAGACCATCTTCTCTGCGTCCATCTCTGACGACAAGCCCGCCGACGCGCTGCTGTTCACGGATTTCAAGGATTTCCATATCGCCGATCACGATTTCGGCGTCAGCCAGATCACCTGCGTCGACTCCGAGCGCATGATGCAGCGCAAGGACGAGTTCCTGGCCGTCATGCAGAAGACGATGGCGGAGCGCGGCTATACGCTCATGATCCTCATGCTGACGGACGTGCTGCTGGAGGGCACGCACCTTCTGTATCTCGGCGACGAGGATATCATCACGCAGGCCTTCGGTGTCCAGCTCAAGGATCACACCTGCTTCCTGCCGGGCGTTGTGTCCCGGAAAAAGCAGGTCATCCCAATGCTGACCGCCCTGTGGGGATAACAAAGGAGTTTTTTTATGCGTCTTATTTTCATCCGCCACGGCGAACCCGATTACGAGCACGATTCGCTCACCGAAAAGGGCTGGCGCGAGGCAAAGCTGTTGGCAGCCCGCACAAAGGACTGGCATGTCGATGATTTCTACGTTTCCCCGCTTGGCCGTGCGCGGGATACTGCGTCCTTTACGCTCAAAGCGCACGGAAAGACGGCAGAGATCATGGATTGGCTGCATGAATTTCTGGGCAAGGTGCCGGACGGGGCCGGCGGAACGCGCCTCTGCTGGGATCTGATGCCCGCCGACTGGACGGCGCAGCCGGAGCTGCTACAGCCCACCGGCTGGGAGGCCGCGCCGCTCTTACAGGGTACGAACGTCAAGGCCGAATACGACCGCGTGACCGCCGGACTGGACGCGCTGCTCGCGTCATACGGCTACACCCGGCATGGCGGATATTATACCTGCCGCGAGACCTGTGAAAAAACCGTCGTCTGCTTCTGTCACTTCGGCATCACGGCTGTTCTGCTGTCTCACCTGTGGAACGTCAGCCCGTTTGCCGTGCTGCACGGGGCGTTCCTCGCCCCGACGTCCGTAACGGTTCTGAACACGGAGGAGCGCCAGCCCGGCATTGCATACTTCCGCTGCCAGATGATGGGCGATACCTCGCACCTTCTGATCGGCGGAGAACCAGTATCCTATTACGCATCCTACGCAGAGCCGTTTCAGGGCTGAACCGGCTCTGCAGAACCAAAATACCCCCGGCCGTCCGCTTGTAAAGCGGCTGACCGGGGGCTTGTCTGTTATTCGGCTTTCGGCGGCTGGCCCTCGCCCGACGGCTTTCTGGGGCCTCCGCTGCGGCGTCTGCGGCGGCGGGACTTGGATTGGCCGTCGGCTGCTTCCGCTTTTTCCGGACGTTCCTGCTTCTGCGGGGCGGGCTTGCGGTCGGGCTTGTCCTGCTGGGGCGGGCGCTCCTTCTTGGGGCGGTCCCTGCGGGGGGCGTCGGTGCGCGGCTGATCCTTTGGCGCGGGCGCGGGTTTTTCCGGGGCGGCAGTCTCCTGCGGGCGTTCGCCTGCGGGCTTCGTGCGGCGGCCGCCGCGCCGGCGGCGGCGATTCGCGCTCTTTCCGGCTTCTTCGCCGGCTGCCTCCGCTGTGTCCAGCGCTTCCGGCTCGATCACGGCGACGGCGTCCGGATAGATGACCTCCGGCAGCTCCTCGAAAAACGCCTCCGTCTTCTGCACCGGACGCGGTTTGGAGGAAATGGGCGCAAAATCGCGCGGGATCGGCGGGTCGTTTTTGCGGGCCTTTCCGCTGCGCAGGATGTAGATATCCGTATTTTTATAGCTGCCGATCGTCTCCGGGTGGTCTTCCATGCGGACTCTGACGCTCTGGCGCAGGAGATTGACCTCGACGACCGTCCCGCGTCCGTCGGGCGTGTCGACAAAGGATTCCATCTTCGGCGCAGTCTTGATGAGGTCCTCATAGGCCTCCTGCTCGTATTTCAGGCAGCACATGAGCCTGCCGCACGTGCCGGAGATCTTCGTCGGGTTCAGGCTGAGGTTCTGCGTCTTGGCCATTTTGATGGAAACGGGCTGGAAATCATCGAGGAATTCCTTGCAGCAGAAGGGCCTGCCGCATACGCCGAGTCCGCCGACCATCTTGGCCTTGTCGCGCACGCCGATCTGCCGCAGCTCAATGCGCGTGCGGAAGACGGAGGCCAGATCCTTGACCAGCTCGCGGAAATCGACGCGGCCGTCCGCCGTGAAGAAAAACAGAAGCTTGCTGCCGTCAAAGGCACATTCCGCCGAGACAAGCTGCATTTCCAGCCCGTGCGCGGCGATCTTCTGCTGGCAGATCTCAAAGGCCTTCTTTTCCTTTTCCTGGTTCTCTGCGTTCGCGCGCTCGTCCTGCTGCGTCGCTACGCGCAGCACCCTGCGCAGCGGCAGCACCAGCTCACGCGGCTTGACCGGGTGGTTGCCGGCAGCGCAGAGGCCGAATTCGTCTCCGCGCGCCGTGTCGATGATGACGTGCGCACCGGCCTGCAGCGTCAGTCCGGCAGGGTCGAAATAATAGGATTTTGCATTATTGCGGAAGCGGATGTCCACCACGGTAACGGCGGCAGGCTCCGCCGGTTGGGCGGGCGCTTCCTCCTTTGCAGGCGCGGCGGCTTCCGCGGGCTGCTGTGTATCCGCCGCAGGCTGCTGCGCTGCGGCTTCCGGTTCTGCGGCGGCAGGCTGCTGCTCCAGAACGGTATCGGGGGTCTGTTCTTGCATGGTTCTCTCCAATCTGCCGCAGAGCCTGCGGCAAGGTAAAATTTCAGGTTCGGCGTTCAGCGCAGCTTCATCGCAAGATAGCCGGTGACCGCGCCTGCCGACGCATTGGCGGCCAGCGCGTCAATGGCAGCCTGAATGCTGTCGGACGCCTGCAAAAGCTCTGAGCCGGAGCGGCTGGCGATGATTTGCGCGGCGCTTTCCGACGCGGTGTCCAGTCCGCCTCTTTGCGTCAGCGCACCGCAGATGCACGCGCGCAGCTGCTGCAGCGCGGGAAGCAGCTGCTCCCGCTTCGCCTTTTCCATGGGCAGCAGCACGCGCAGCAGCGCCATCCGGTCATGCGCGGCATAGGCCGCGGCAAACTGCCGGACGAACGGCTCGTCCTCCGCATCCTGCAAAAGCGTCAGCGCCTGACCCAGAAAGCCGCCCGCGCGCAGATAGGCCGCGCGCAGAACGCCGTCAGGCTTGTCCGGCGCATTCTGCCGCAGAAACGGCAGCGCCTCATCCTGCGCCACCGGGCCGAGCTGCAGCTCCGCGCAGCGGCTGCGGATGGTCGGCAGCAGCCGCTCCGCGTTGGTCGACAGGATCAGGAACACGCCGTAATCCGGCGGCTCCTCCAGAATCTTCAGCAGCGCGTTCTGCGCGGATTCGTTCATATCCTGCCCGCGCGGGATGATGTAGATCTTGCGCTTTCCCTCGTTCGGGCGGATGAACATATCGCTTCTGGCTGCGCGGATGGGGTCGACGGTCATGGCCTTGTGGTCGGGATCGTCGACGGTGATGATATCCGGGTGGATACCCTCAAGCGCCTTGCGGCAGCCGGAGCAGACGCCGCAGGGGATCTTTCCGCTGCGCCCCTCGCACTGCATTGCCGCCGATAAGATCCGCGTAAGCGTATGCTTGCCCGAACCGGCAGGCCCGCAGAGCAGATAGCTGTGCGCCACGCGTCCGCTGGCGAATGCGCCGCTCAGACGCGCCTTGACGGCGTCATTTCCCAGAAAGCCGGTAAAGTCCATGTTCGGTGTTCCTTTCTCGGCCTATACTTCGCCTTATATCATAGTAGTATAACAGATTTTCCGCCGCTTTGCTACTGTTTTTTCTCCACCCGCAAAAACAGGCAGGGAACCGAATCCCTGCCTGCTTGTTCAGCTCTCCATCTGCCGTCCGAGAAAGCCCGCGACGGTCTGCACGAGCCGCTGCTCCGCCTCGCCGAGCGCAGGCGCGCCGTCCTCGCTCAGAAGCAGGACGCAGCCCATTAAGTCGCCCTCTGTCACAATGGGGGCCGCAGCGCCGACGCGGTAGCGGTCGGATGCGTCCGTCGGCCGGACGGGCAGATCGCCGTCCTGATAGCGGTAGCTGCGCCGCAGCTCCATGAGCTGCTCCAGCTCCTGCGAGCAGCGCTTGTCCAGAAGCTCCCGCTTCTGCACGCCATGCACCGCAATGATCGCGTCCCGGTCGCAGACCGCCGCGATATATCCGGTGTTCTTCCCAATCGCTTCACAGATCTGTCCCGCAAATTCTCCCAGATCGCCCATCGGCGAGTATTTCTTAAAGATCACCTCGCCGTCCTTCTCCGTATAAATCTCCAGCGGGTCGCCGTTACTGATAACACTGACACGGAAAACCTTGTCCTCATGATTTTTTGAGGATTGAACCAGCGTGTTTTCGATATTTTCCGTGCCGGACTTAAAATTTACGGCGTCCTCCGGGAGCACGCCGGTTTTGAGCAGGCTGTCAATGTCCGCCTTGAGCTGCACCTCAATGTGATCCTCGTAGACCCGGATTTTTTCGATCATCAGATTCAGGTCATTGCGGTCAAGTGACGGCTTTTCCAGAATGTCGTGAAATACATCCATTGCCGTTTTCGCCACGCGGTTGATGCGGATGATGGTGTTTCGTTTGTCACTGGCAAATTCGATCTGGTGCTGGATGCCCACAATGCGCTGTGTCAGCTCCGCTTCCAGCTCGTCGTAGGTTTCGTCTAAAAGCGCCTCCTGCTCCGGGTGCTTCATAATGTCGCGGATGCGCTGGCGCTTGGTCGCTTTCAGCTCCTCCTGCTTGTCAAGCAGTAAGGCTTCCAGATTTTCTTCCGTGCGCTTCGTCTCCGCAATGTCGGCCTGTTCTTTCTCCAGATCGGCGTTCAGCCGCTCGAGCATGGTGCTGGAATTGTCACGGACTTTCCGCACATAGTCCTTGACCAGCGCATCGAGCGTTTCCACACGGATATGGTGGCTCGTGCAGCCCTTGAGACCACGCCTGTGATACGTTCCGCAGGTATAGGCGGGCGTCAGATCGCTCCGGCTCATCGCGAACATTGGGCTGCCGCAGTCACCGCAGACGAGAAGCCCCGAGTACACGTTGTCGTTGACCTTGACCCCGCGATAGTTGTTTGTCGAGCGGCTTTCGCGCAGAGAGCGCACGGTCGCAAACGTGCGATAGTCGATGATCTCCTGATGGTGGTGCTCAAAGACGCGGTGCTCGCTCTCGTCCAGCTTGCGGTCTGTGCCATTGATTTTTACGCGCGTGAATTTTCCCTGCCGCAGCGTGCCGATATAAAAATCGTTATCCAAAATGCCTTGCACCGTGACGATCGCCCACGCCGCTTTCGTCTTGCGGCGGACAGGCTCTCCGGCCGCGGCGCGGCGCTCACATTCGGACATCCGTGGCGTGGGCACGTTGTTGTCTGTCAGATAGTTGGCAATTTTCTTGTAGCCCCAGCCGTCTAAGTAAAGCTTGAAAATCGTCCGGATGACCTCGGCTTCCGTCGGCACGACCTCAAAGATCTGCTGCTTGTTCAGAATATAGCCATACGGCGCGGCGCAGAGCCAGCGCCCCTCCTCCTGCCGCCGCTTCACGACGCTGCGCACCTTTTTCGACGTGTCCGTGACCGGCATTTCGTTAATTAAGAACTGGAACTGAATTTTGAGCCAGTCATCGTCATTCGGGAAGTCGATGTTATCGCCAATCGAAATGATCCGCACGCCCGCATCGCGCAGATCCTCCAGCTCTACCAGTCCGCGCGAGTTGCGGCGGGAAAAGCGGGAGAAATCCTTGACGATGAGAATGTCGTACTTGTGGCTCATCAGCCCCCGGCGCATCTCCTGATACCCCTCGCGCTGCTCGAACGTGTACCCCGAGCGGTCGCGGTCTTCAAAAAACGTCAATGTGCTGTTCGGAAAGTGCGTTGTTACAAAATCCTCAATGATGGACTTCTGGTTTTCAATCGACACATTGTCGCGGTCGAGCTCCTCATCGACCGAAATGCGGGCATACCCCGCAATGTCAAAGCGTTCTATCATTCGCATTCACCCTTGAGATACTGTTCCGTCTGCCGCCAGCTGCCGAGGATTCCTCGGTAGTTGCTTTTCGGTTCATTTCCCATTTGCGTTCTCCTCCGTCTGCTCCGGCAGCTGTGCCGCGTCCGTTATTATGTCCGTGACGAGTTGGCGGAAGCTCTCGGCGTTCTGCGCGGTAACGACAGGCTTGCCTGTTTCGGCTTCCAGCGCTTTTCTTGCCACACCTGCGACATTGCCGCCACGCCGGGCGACCGTCTGGTTTTCGTCAAAGCCCTGCGGCTGCTCGGCTTTCGCAATATCGGTCGTGGACGATTCTGCCAGCATGGTCAGCACCAACTCCAGATCGCTCATATTATCGCGGAGATTTTCCTTTTTCAGCCCCTCGAGATTCTTATACTGCCGCGTGTTCATGCCAGCCCACGCCACGCGGATCTTCTGGTCCTCAAAAAGCTGAATCTCGTTTTTCATTGGTTCGCCCATTCTCGTCCTCCCCAATCAGCCACACTCTTATCACAAATATCTATTGCTTCATTTTGCTTCGTAGATAATATTGTACATCATCAAAATAGAGATTGCAAGACAAAAATGCGCTGTATATCGGGAGGTGCATAAAGAGAAAACGGGGGCGAAGAGAAAATTTCTCTTCGCCCCCAATGTATCCGGCGCTACATGGTCATCTGCTGCGCCTTTTCACGCTGGACTTCCTGCTCCGCCAATCTCTGGCGGTTATAAAGCAGCAGATCCCGCGTCTGTTCATAAAGGTCGCAATTTCCAGACTCAAAAACTGCCACCAGATACTTTTTCTTTTTGTATGTGTCATAGACGCTCTGCAAGCCGGCGCGCAGGACCGGGTCTGACTTTTCTGCATTCGTCAGCCAAATCTCAACCAGCTTCCGCTCGTCCTTGACGGTCATTTCCATAGCCTCACGCTCCTTGTGGATATGATTTCCGCATTTCCCCTGTTTTTATACCAAGCTGACCTCCTGAACGCAAAAAAGCCGGGACTTCTAAAATCCCGGCTTCCTGCGAATATTACATTGTCTGTTCCATTGTGAACCCCTGCTCCTGTTCCGGCTGCGGCTCAGCCGAAGAGGAAATCCTTCAGATTTGTATTAAACAGGTATTCTGCAATGTAGGCTCTTGTTCTCTTATACAGTGCATCCTGTGCAAATGAGACATCATTGCCGGATTCTTGCAGCGCAAATTCATACGTCTGCCTGAGCTCCGTACCGACATTGATCTTGGCAATGCCGGCGGAAATGGCGTCGAGAATGTACTGGTGCTGAATTCCGGAGCCGCCGTGCAACACAAGCGGAATGCCGACTGCCTGGTAGAGCTCTGCCACGTGCGCAACGTCGATTTTGGCTTCCGGCTTTTTCTGGTTACGGACAGCCTCAGCGACTGCGCCGTGGATGTTGCCGACTGCGACGGACAGCCAGTCGCACTTACTTTCCTCTGCAAACCGCTTTGCCTCGTCCAGGCGGGTAAAGCCCATCTTCGAAGCAAAAATCTCTTCATACGGCGGCATGACCTTGTTTTCGTGCCCCATGACCGCGCCGAGCTCCGCTTCACAGGGGATCTGCGCGGCATGCGCAAGATCAGCCGCTTCCCGCGTTGCGGAAATGTTTTCCTCCAGCGGCAGACGCGAACCGTCAATCATGACGGACTGGTAGCCTGCGCGGATGGCGCGCTCGATCAGTGAGCGATAATCCACGCGCTGATAGTCCTCGTCAATCACGGGAACGTGATCCAGATGCAGCAGCGTATGTGCCGGATCCTTGTACCGGTCATATTCCTCCGCGATGCGCTCGAGAGATTCGGCTTTCATTTTTTCCCACTCCACGCGCGCAACCTGAATCATGGCGACGCTGTTTTCGTCGCGAATGGCCTCGATGATCGGCTTGACCATCGGGATATGAGGTACGTTGAAGGCGGGCACGCATTTGCCCTTTTCACGGGCTTTCAGAATGACTTCTCTTGTGTTCACAATTGTATCCTCTTAATAGCGTCGCAGATAGTCAGCGGAAATTGCCTTGTATTTCGCATACCGTTCTGCATATTTTGTTTCGTTTTCCGGAATCGGCTCGAAGTAGGAAACGGGATTGCTCATATGGGCGGCCGCGTCTTCCACGCTGGCATACCAGTTGTTTCCGAGACCAGCCAGCATACAGGCGCCAAGCGACGGAAGCTCGATGTTCTGCATTCTTCCGAGCGGAGCCTGGATCAGATCTGCCCGCAGCTGCAGAAGTTTGTCGGTACGGGAACCACCGCCGCCGAAATGCAGTTTGGTAAACGGCTGCTTACGTGTAGAGCGGATGTAGTCGACGCAGGCGACAAACTGGTAGGCCAGGGATTCGAGAATCGCTGCGAAGATCTCGTCCGTCGTGGTGGACAGGCTCATGCCGACAACGGCTCCGTGGAAGTTCTCTACATACGGCAGCATCATAAGCGAACCGGTTCCGTCGAGCTTTGCATCGGCGATGAGCTTGCCGATGTCGGCGGACGGATCGCGCAGAATGTTCTTGCAGAACCACTCCAGCAGCGCGCCGGCAGTTGGGAACGCGTCCATGACCGTATACTTGTTGTTGAACGGGGAGCTGTAGCAGCAGGAGAAGATCAGAGAATCGCCGAAATCGTTGCAGCCGTCGACGAAGGTATCGGAGAAATATCCCATCTGCTCATAGGTACCCATCAGAACGCCGATGGTATCTGGATTTTCAAGCCGGACACCAGCGGACAGGAGAGAGGCAGAGACGTCATGGCAGCCGATTGTGACGGGAAGCGTCCGCGGCAGCCGGACAGAACCGTAATGGTCAATCGTGCCGACAACCGTTGCGGATTCGACAATCTGTGTGCCGAGCTGCTGCTCGGTGACGCCGGCCAGCTCCAGAATCGGCGCAGACCAGCAGTTTGCCTTGACGTCGATCATCAGTTTGCGTGCGGCCATGGTACGATCCTGCACGTCGCCAAGCCCGAGCTTGCGCATTACATACTGCTGATTGGAGTAGAAGCCAGCCGCTTTTTTGAAGACCTCTGGCTCGTTGTCCCGCAGCCACATGATTTTTGACGGTGTTGCAAGCGTGGAGAGCGTATTGCCGGTGATTTTCGCGTACGTGTCCGCGCCGATTTCGCGGCCGATGGTCTGTACTTCTTTGAACGACCGCCCGCAGAAGCCGGGAATCATGCCATACAGCGCTTCGCCCTTTTCGTCGACCGGCGTGATGCTGTCGCCAAAATAGGAAAACGTGATGGCCAGCAGCTCTACATCCTCCGGCAGCTGGCGAATCACTTCGCCAACTGCCCATTCAGATGCCTTCCAGGTTTCGTCAATATGGAGCTCAACCTGATTCTGTGCGGGATAATACCATCCGTATTTTTTGTTTGTGTTCACGATAATCCGGGTTGTTTCGGCGTCAATCACCGATGCATGTACATTGGAGGTGCCGAAATCAATGGCCAGATATGCGCTTCGTTTTTTCACAGGAACGCTCCTTTCCCGGTCAGTGATTCACAACGTTTTTCAGTTCTCCGCCGCTGAAATACTGCTCAAGGTTATCCGCGACAATCTTGATGGAGCCGCTGAAGGTTCCGATATCTGTACCGGCCAGATGCGCGGATAACGTCACGTTTTTCAGCTTTCTGAGCGGGTGGTCAACCGGCAACGGCTCTTCGCGGAAGACGTCGAGCACGGCACCGCCGATCTTCTTCTGCTCCAGCGCGTCGATCATAGCGGCTTCGTCGACAAGACCGGCGCGCGCGGCATTTACAAAAATGGCCGTGGGCTTCATCTTCGCGAATTCTGCCGCGCCGAACATATTCTGCGTCTGCGGGCTCAGACGGACGTGCAAGGAAACGAAGTCGGCCTGCTCCAGCAGCTCGTCAAGCGAAACCGGCACGCAGCCGAACGCTTCAATGCTTTCTTTTGTGCAGTAAGGATCATACGCGAGAATCGTCGTGCCGAAGCCCTTGAGCCGCGTGGCAATCTTTCTGCCGATGTCGCCGAAGCCGACCAGACCGACCTTCAGGTTGCACATGTTGTCGGAATAGGTGCGGTTGGGGTATTTCTTTGTCCAGCCGCCGGTCTTGATATCTTCGTCCGTTCTTGCAATATTCCGGATCTCGCAGAGCATTGCGGCAACCGTAAAGTCTGCAACCGCAACAGCTGCGCGACCAGGCGCGTTGATCACCTTGATGCCGCGTTCCTTTGCAGCCTCCATGTTGATGTTTTCCATGCCGGTGCGGAGTGTCGCAATAATCTTCAGGTTCTTTGCCGCCTCGATCATGCGGCGGCTGACCGGTGCAAAGTGTGTGATGATGATCTCTGCGTCGTCCAGATACTGGAAGACCTCTTCGTTGATGGGTGTGCCGTCGGGCCCGTTGACCTCGACGGAAAGCATGGAATTCTGGTAAGCCAGCTCGTCTTCGTTGACGGTTTTTTCAACCAGCGTCAGCTCGTATCCGTACTTTTCCAGGACATCAAAGCCCTGCATCAGATTTTTGTCAATGCCTCTGTCATAAATTGCAACAATTCTCTTTGCCATGTTATAAGTCCTCTCTTTGCCCCAGGTTATTTACTAAAATCCAGCCAGCCCTTCATATAATCCAGATCCTTGCCGTGAGACATGACCTCTCCCAGTGTATCGAGCGTTGCTCTGTGGGAGAAAATCCGTTCAAGACCGAGCTGCTTGTACTTCAGAAGCATCTGGAATGCCTTGTCGAAGGTCTTTGCCGTGTTGACGCTCATGCCGATATACGTAGCATGCTTGCCACACAGATCCTTGCCCGGATAGAACTCCACGGGCTTACCGGTGCCGATGTTGCCGATTTCAACCAGCGTGCCGACGTTTTTGAGCAGATCCACGCCGTCGCGGAACGCATACTGCGAACCTGCACACTGGAAGACGACGTCAGCGCCGTTCTTGTGGTTGTATTTGTGGATGATTGCACGGCGTTCTTCGATGGAAAGCTTGCTGGAATTCATGACCTCGTCCGCGCCAGACAGCTCCTTTGCCAGCTGGAGCTTCTGATCGCTGAAACCGCTGATGATGATGTGCTGGATGCCCAGCGTGCGGGCAATTGTCGCCACAAGCGCTGCAATCTGGCCATCGCCGATGACAAGCGCAGTCGAACCAAGATTGAAGCTGTCCTCGAAGATGCCGGGCGCGCGCATCGCAAGCTCAACGCCACGCATGGCGACCGCCATCGGATCAAGCAGCGACGCAACATTGCTGGGCATATCATCAGGCACCTGCCACATGAAGGTGCCGGGGAAAACGTACATATACTCGCCGAAGCCACCCTTGATATAAGGCGCTTCATAGATGGAGTTCGAGCGGATCGGCGCGCCGCCGAAGCCGAGCGACTCATACGGCACACCGTAGACGAACGAATTGTCGCAGACACCGCAGGCACCGATACCGTAGGTCAAGCAGTTTTCGCAGGTGCCGCAGACGACCCACGGATACAGGCAGATCCGATCGCCGAGCTTCACTTCGCCGGTGTAGCAGCGCATGGATTTCGCGGCGTCCGGCCCCATTTCGACCACGCGGCCGCAGAGCTCATGACCAAGAATGACGGGATATGCCGGATCCTCTTCGAACAGATGAAGATCGGTGCCGCAGATGCTGGCGGCCTCCAGCTTGATAATCATGCCGTCGCGGCCACATTCCGGCATCTGGACGTCCATGACCTCAATGGTGTGCTTTTTCGTCAGCACGGCGGCTTTGCAGGTTTGATTTGTCATGATTTGTACCTCCATACAGTTCACAATTATGTTTTTGCCTTGCGTCTTCTCTGCATATTGTCGAACGCAACTGCGAACAGCAGAACGGCGCCCTTTGCGACCCACTGCCAGTATTCGTCAAGATTCATCAGCGTCATGCCGTTGCTGAGCATACCCATAATCAGCACGCCTGCGACGACGTTGATGATTTTGCCCTGGCCGCCTGCAACGCTCACGCCGCCGAGAACAGCAGCCGTGATGACGTCCATTTCAAAGCCCTCGCTGGTGGCTGGCTGGCCGGAGTTGAGACGGGAGAGCATGATGACGCCGGAAAGACCGGCAAAAAATCCGCTGAGCGAATAGATCTGGATTTTCTTGACCAGGACGTTGATGCCTGACAGTCTGGCAACTTCTTCATTGCCGCCGATTGCGTAGAGATGACGGCCGAAGCTTGTCTGCTCGAGCATCCACCAGCCAATGAAAAAAACCAGTGCCAGAATATAGACTGGAATCGGAATACCGAGGAAATAGCCCTGTCCAAGGGTTTTGATGGACTCCGGAAGACCGTAGACCGGGATGCCCTGCGTCATGATGAACGCGAATCCTCTGGCGATGGTCTGCATGGCGAGTGTCGCGATCAGCGCGGGAACCTCAAAATGCGCGACCATAATGCCGCTGATAAGCCCGCAGACGATTCCAACCAGAACGCCGACCACCATCGCAGGGAAAATCCCAAAGCCGAGGTCATTGATGAGCTTTGCGGAGACAACGCCGGAAAGCGCAATAATCGAGCCGATGGAAATGTCAATACCGCCGGTCAGCAGAACCATAGTCATGCCGACCGCGCAGATTCCGGTCATGGAGACCTGCCGACAGATGTTCAGCAGATTCTTTGTCGACAAGAACGTCTTTGTCAGAACAGAGAAAAAGACGAATACGAACAGGAGCACCAGATAGACAAACACCTGGCTGATGGAAAGCTTCGTTTCTTTTTTCATAGCGAGACCCCTCTTTTTATATGCCGGAAGCCATCTCAAGGATGCGTTCCTGGCTGACTTCCTCTTTTGCAAGCTCTCCGCTTACAGAGCCCTGGTGCATCACGATGATGCGGTCACTCATGCCGATCAGCTCCGGCATTTCGGAGGAAATCATGATGATCGATTTTCCTTCTTTGACCAGCCGGTTCATAATGAGGTAGATTTCGTATTTTGCGCCGATATCGATGCCCCGTGTCGGCTCGTCCAAAATGATGATATCCGCGTTTGTTGCAAGCCACTTGGCAACGACCACCTTCTGCTGGTTGCCACCGGACAGATTCTTGGTCAGCTGCTCCATACTGGGTGCCTTGACGGCCAGCGCGTTCATGTAGGAATCAACCAGCGTGCGCTCCTTCTTCCAGCTGATGCGTAGGAAGGACTGCAGCGTGTGCAGCATGACGAGAGAAATGTTTTCCCGAATGCTGAGCGTCAGCGAGACGCCCTGGCCCTTCCGGTCTTCCGGGATCAGCGCGATGCCGTGATGGATGGCGTCAATCGGCCGGAGAATCTCAACCTGTTTCCCGCCGACATAAACGGTGCCGGAGGATCTGTGATCGGCGCCGAACAAAGCGCGCATGACCTCCGTCCGGCCTGCGCCGACAAGACCGGCAAAGCCGAGGATTTCACCCTTATGCAACGTAAACGAAACGTCGTGCAGCTTCGTTTCCACGGTGGACAGATGCTCCACCCGGAGAACCTCCTCACCGATCGGCGTGCTGCGTTGTGGGTAGTCTTCCGACAGGTCACGGCCAACCATCAGCTTGACCAGCGCGGATTTGTTGGTGTCTTTTGTGTTGAGCGTCTCGATATACTGGCCATCGCGCATGACGGTGATGCGGTCAGAAATCTCAAACAGTTCTTCGAGACGGTGAGAGATATAAATAATTGAAACGCCTTCGCTTTTCAGCGTCCGGATCATTTCAAACAGGTTTTCAACTTCACGGTTGCCAAGTGGTGCTGTCGGCTCGTCCATAATCAGCACCTTCGCATTTTCAAGGACGGCCTTTGCAATCTCCACTTGCTGCTTATAAGCATTGGAAAGATCGCTGATGCGCGAATTCGGGTCAATTTCAATATGGAACCGCTCGAATACTTCGCGCGTTTTCCGGATCATGGCACGTTTATCCGCATAGATTCCGCGCTCGATTTCCTTGCCAAGGAACATGTTTTCATAGACCTTCAGATAAGGAACCAGGTTGAATTCCTGGTAGATCATGCTGACACCCTTGTCCTTGGCGCTCTGCGGCGTCAGAGTCCGGATCTGTTCGCCGTCCAGACAGTAACTGCCGTCGTCCATCGGCTGCGCGCCCGCGATGATTTTGCACAGCGTGGATTTCCCAGCGCCGTTTTCTCCAAGCAGCGCGTGCACCTCGCCCTTTCTCAGTTCAAAATCCACATGATCCAGGGCGGTGACGCCCGGATAATACTTGCAGATTTTCTCCATTTTCAGAACAATATTGTTATCCATAGTTTTCACATCACTCCGTTTGGATCGCTTTGCATCCGGCCCTGCCGGATATGGAAATCCGGCAGGGCGTTTCCGGCTGACAGCCTATTTGTACATTGCCAGATACTCGTCGACGTTGTCGCGGGTAACGGCGGTAACGGGAACCATGTAGCTCTCCGGAATGCTTTCGCCGTTGCACAGGGAAACAGCGTACTGAATCATCAATTCGCCGGTGCCGACCGGGTTGAGGTCAACGGAGCCGCGATAGATGGTGCCTTCCTTGATGAGCTCCAGAGCCTGCTGCGTGCCGTCGTTGCCGCCGATGTAGAACTTGTCGGTGTCAACGCCCTGCGCAACGCAGGTTTCGTAAGCACCCAGCGCGCCGGAGTCGTTGATGCCGAGGATTGCGACGACCTCAGGATGCGCGGTCAGGATATTCTCGGCTGCGGTCATGCCCATATCGGTGGTGTAGCCATCGACCGTCATGACGCACTCGGCGTTCGGGCAGTATTCTGCAATACCCTGCATGATGCCGTTTTCGCGGCCGATGGTCTGCTCAAGGGATCTCTGCGTCAGAATGGCGTACTTGCAGTCAGCGTCGGCGCCGAAGGTCTCGGCCATCCACTTGCCGCAGGCGGAGCCGTTGGCCTGGCCCATTTCAAGCTCGGCAACGTTCATGTTGCAGGTCGCGTCGGTATATTCAGTGGTGTGCGTGATTACGGGGATACCGGCGGACTTGGCCTCGGCGATGACGCCCTTCAGAGACTCGGCATCAACCGGGACGACGATGATGACATCAACGCCTTGCGAGATGAAGTTTTCCAGAGCCGCGATCTGTGTTGCGGCATCAGATTTGCCGTCGGAAATAATCGCCTTTACGTTCGCCGCGTCAGCCGCATTTCGCAGGGAATTAGCGATGTTTGCAAAGAAGTTGTTGGAGAGATCCATGGGGCAGAAGCCGACCGTGATCTGCTTGTCAGCAGCATCCGCTGCAGTGGTTTCCTCTGCCGCCTTGTCAGCAGGAGCAGTCTGCGCGGGCGTGTCCGTGTCCTGTTCCGTGGTAGTCGTCTTGGCCGCACATGCTGCCAGTCCGAGCACCATGAGGGCTGCCAGAATAAGAGCAATTACTTTTTTCATTTTGGTTCCTCCTAGTGTTTTACTTTTTGTTTTACGCAACTTTAATTTCGTTTTTCTTGCGCTGGTGCGATAATACCATTTCGTTATCATAATTGTCAATACATCATTTTCGTTTTGTTGCAATTAACAAAAGGTTGATTGCATTTTTGGTTATATTTACGTTTCGATTTTTTGTTTCAAAAGCAAAAAAACAACGAGTAGTTTCTTTATAAAGTACTTGATTTTTCCTTTGGAGTATATTAGAATGAATATCAAAGATGCGCAGAATTTCCTGACTTCTACATAAGGAGGAGCCTTTTTTGGACAATGCATCAAAAATTAAGCCCGTGAAAATGGCTGCAGAAGAGCGAAGAAAGTATATTCTCTCCATGTTGGAACAGTACGGTTCCGTTACTGTTTCGGAATTAAGTGAGCATTTCGGAATTTCCGAAGTATCTGTTCGTAAGCTCCTGATCTCACTCGAACAGGATTCGCTGCTGCAGCGGACGTGGGGTGGTGCGGTTCGAACGGCTAGAACCACTGCAGAGCTTCCGTATCAAGTTCGGGAATCAAAATATCTGCAGGAAAAAATGGCGATTGCGAGAGCCGCTTATGACATGATCAATGACGGTGATTCCGTTTATCTCGACAGCGGTACGACGACCTTTGAACTGGCTAAACTGCTCTGCAACGGGCCTAAGCGCGGCATTCTCGTCGCAACCAACGCGCTCGACCATGCAGGCGTGCTGCTTGGGCAGCAGGGCATCAGTCTGATCCTCATCGGCGGTGAGATTCGCCACGATGTACGCGCCTGTTCAGGCTATCTGGCCAAGGATATGCTCAGCAACATGGTCTTTGACAAGGGATTTCTGGGCATCGAGCACATTTCCTTCTCCCATGGCCTTACAACGCCGAATATGAACGACGCCGAAATGAAACGCTGGATCCTGCGCACCTGCAAGCAGAGCTATGTTCTTGCGGATTATTCAAAATTCTGGAACGATTCCCTGATCCAGATCGCGCCTGCGGACCGCGTGTACCGGATCATCACGGACTGGCACATTGCCGAAGACGATATCTCGCGCTTTCAGGCAAAGGGCGTTTCCCTCGTCAGCGCACCTGCCGTTTCCAATTTGTAGGGAAATACGTACTCTTCTGCGCCCCTTACACAGCCGCCTGTGTTCCTGTAAGCCCTTGTAAAGCCATTGCAGATCACAGTCAGCCAGTTTTTTCAGCGGAACGTCCCCGAGACGCGGGACAATCTGCTGTTCAACTTCGCACCGATAGTGTTCAGCAGTCGAAAACCACAGGTAGGCGTAGATCGCGATTTCCGCCGCGCTCAGACCCAGCGAGAAAATTTCTTTCGGCAGAGGAAAATAATCCTTAACTGAGTCGCGCATCGGCCAGAGGTCACGCTTCATTCACTTTCTCCCGTATGCTGCTCCACCCAGCGGATGAATGCCTCCTTCAGCACGACGATCCGATTGCCGATCTGCGGTGCGGGAAAATCTTTTTCGTGCATCAACCCATAGCTGCTGGAGGGTGCGATGCCCAGCACGTTCGCCACCGTTGCCGCATTCAGGAACAGCGGCAGCTCGTCATAGTTCTTGTAGGGTGTATCTGAAAACTCCCAACGCACCCGGACAGCGGATCTTTTCACGCTGCGCTGCACCATTTTTCCTTGAAATACGTCAGTATTCCTGCGAAAAAATGTCTTGCTCAGCGCAAAAATTTCTCGCTGCCGGTCACATTGGGAGTTTTCAGATACACCCTAAGAAATGGGGGTTCACTATGTCAAGGGAGAATACACCGGAGTTCGGGAAGCTGGCTGCGGGAACGACTGAAGGGCCTGCCGCCTGCGATTCACAGACGGCAAGCCCTTTTGGCGGCTTGATTCTTTGTTGTTCGAAATTTTGCCTGACCTTTTGGGGACGCTTCCCGTGCGCGGCGGCCCGGTTTTTTTCAGTCGCCCATCAGCAGGTCCATGACGTACATTTCGAGCTTTTCGAAGTTCTGCTCCTTGACGCAGGCAGCCTGGAATTCGTAGTCGAATCTCTTGACCTTGGCCAGCAGCTTCTCGAAGATCTTCTTGGAGTTGATCAGATGGCGGTAGCAGTCCTCATCGGGCTGGGTGCGCATGGCCTTGACGTCGAGGCCGACGCATTCAAAGTTGCCGCGGTCGCCGAAGTTGTTCTCGTACAGGACCTTGACCTGGTTGAACGCGTTGCGCAGGTTGTCGACGCCGAACGCCTTGTCCTGGTCGTAGCGGCAGCCGTTCTGGTCGTTCAGATGCACGCCCCACAGCTTGTTGAGCGCCAGCGCGAAGCCCATGTCGTTCGCGGGATCAAGACCGGCGAGGATGGAGTGCGCGGATTCGATGCACAGGCCGACGCGGCTCGGATCGACGGTGTATGCGCCGACGGCCAGCGCGTGACCGGCAGTGCCGCAGATGGAGCGGTCGATGGGCTCATTGGGCTTCGGCTCGACAAGGATGAGCGCGTCGTCGCGGTAGGTCAGGATGTCGTTGAACGCATCGCGCAGCTGGAGGGTCATTTCAACGGGGTTCTTGCCCTCGGCGCAGAGCGTGCCCTCGCGGGCCAGCCACAGCTGGATCTTCTTGGTGCCGAGCGCCTTTGCGATGTCGCAGGAGCGGCGGGCGCGCCACTGGGCAAATTCACGGTCTTCCTTGCGGGAGGCGGTGAAGCCGCCGTCATTCGTGCGCTTGTCGAACCACAGACGCGGCGCGACAAACTCTGCAAACAGGCCGTATTTGTCGAGCATCGCCTTGACGTCCTTCGCGTAGTCGACGATCTGCTTCTCGGTCATGTTGTTCATGTCGGGAACGGCGTCGTCGTCATGGAACTGCATGCCGGCCAGACCGATCTCGGCGTACTTCTTCATTTTCTCTTCCAGCGGAATGCTCTTGCGGTGGCCGGGGCCAAAGGTTTCGTTGCCCTCGTGGACGTTCCACGGGCCTGCGGTAAATCTGAATGTTGCCATGTCTGTATCCTCCTGTATCAATTGCCTGGTTTCATACAAATATGTGCTTGAGGGGCGGGCGGCTTTTACCGAAAGCCGCCTCCGGATAGCTCCATCATAGCGGAACAGGCTGTTTGTTCAATGTTAGACTTGCTTTTTTTATCCGACAATCTTGCGATTTTAAATTTTTCGGTAGACTTCCACAAATTCCTTTGCCGCAATTTGTCATGATGCACAAGGACTTTTTTATCCGAAATATCCCCCAGGGGAGCTTGTGCGCGGCGGTCAGACTTCTTATAATAAGCAAAAAAGTTCGGAGGAACAGACCATGCATATGGCAGACGCACTTTTATCTCCTGCTGTCGCCGTTACGATGTACGCAGCCTCTGCTGCTGCGGCGGGCGTTTCGCTCGTGCAGCTGCGCAGGGAGGAGCTTGCCGCACCGGAGACGGCAAAAAAGAAGCTTCCGACAATGGCGGTCATGTCCGCGCTCGTCTTTGCCGGGCAGATGATCAACTATACCATCCCCGGCACAGGCTCGTCCGGGCATCTGTGCGGCGGTATGCTGCTGTCCGCCATGCTGGGGCCGTGGGCAGGCTTTTTGTCCATGATCGTCATTCTTGCCATTCAGGCGCTGTTCTTTGCTGACGGAGGGCTGCTTGCGCTGGGCGCGAATGTCTGGAACATGGCGTTCTACGGCTGCTTCGTGGGATATTTCCTTATCTACCGGCCCCTGATGCGCGGAAATCTTTCCGCGGGCAAGGCCCGGCTGCGCCTGACGCTTGCGTCGGTGCTCGGCTGCGTCGCAACGCTGCAGCTCGGCGCATTCTCCGTCGTGCTGGAAACGACGCTCTCCGGCATCACGGCGCTGCCGCTCGGCGCGTTCGCGGTGCTCATGCAGCCGATCCATCTGGCGATCGGTCTGGTCGAGGGGCTGATCACGGCGGCGGTGCTGCTGTTCGTCTATCAGACGCGGCCTGAGCTGTTGCAGGACGCGGCAGGCTCCGGCGCGAAAAACCGCTGCTCGCGTAAGGCGGCACTGGCGATTCTGGCGGCTGCCGCGCTCGTCATCGGCGGCGGGCTGTCGCTGCTGGCAAGCTCCAGCCCGGACGGACTGGAATGGTCGCTGTTCGGCAATGAGGAGGCCGGGTATTCGGCCAACATGGGCCTTGACGAAGAACAATACGGCACGCAGAGCGCTGCCGCGGAAAAGGCGGCCGCTGTGCAGGAAAAAACGTCCTTCCTGCCGGATTACGGCTTTGCGGACAGCGACAGCGCCGCAGGCACATCTGTATCCGGCCTCGTCGGCTGCGTGATCGTCGCAGGACTTGCCGGGCTGATCTGCCTGGCGGGCAGTCTGGCACGGAAAAAGAAAAAACAGACGGCGGCCGGATAAGCCGCTTCGCGGCAAGCCGGACGGCTTGCCGCACTTCGCATTTTTGAACCGGGAGGGATGCAGCGTGAACAAGAAGTATGCCGGGCTGGATTTTCCAGCGTGGTTCGATGGCAAGGATGTCAACGAGGCGGCTTTTTGCCGGGAGTTTCTATCAAAGAACAAGCTCATCTATGCGGACAACGCATTTTTCACACCGGACGGACGGCTGACAGCCCCGCTGCTGCTGAAAGAAAAAATCTACGCCGAAAATCGACGTTGACAACGTTGCGTCCTTGGCAAAGCTTTGCTTTGCGTGAATAATTCATCGGTACTCACATGTGTCTTTCTATGAGATCACATTCCATGTGCTCGC
>ERZ773181.863-NODE-863-length-29135-cov-5.773693_pt1 | contig 29135 bp, 39 predicted proteins | sample MGYA00581001_ERZ773181 | MGnify/ENA primary metagenome ERZ773181 (study PRJEB29015, sample SAMEA2737780) | human gut metagenome | biome: human gut; feature: human-associated habitat; material: faeces | place: China | collected 2012 ...
GGGTGCTTGCCAGCACGGCGTTAATTTCGCGGGTGTCTGCCTGCTTAATGTCACGTGGGGCACCGTTGAAAAGTTCGCACCAAACCTCGGCGGCACAGATGCGGTCACGGGGCATCGTCGGGATGTCCTGCCCCTTGCAAGCCCCCGCCCAGTAGTCGCGGCGCTTGTCCAGCGGCCAGTCAAGCCAATTCGTGGGGACATCGCGCTCCACAAAATCACGGATAAGACCCTCGCGGACGGATGCCTCGCGGTGATCTTCCTGCCGTGCGCGGGCCGCGTCTGCCAGATCGCCGGTCAGGAACAGCGGCTCTCCCATCATCCAGCGCATCTTTGCCTCAGCCCAAATCTGATTGATTTCGTCATCGGTCAGATCCCATGCACGGTGAATCAGGTCGCCTTGCCCTACGTCCACGGGCCAGAAACGGCGGTTGCCCGTGGTATCTTGCAGAAAATCGCTGACGTTGCAGGTGCCGAAAAAGACGCAGCAGCGGGGCAGTTCCTTTACATTACGGCCATAAGCGGCGCGGTAGCGGTCATAGCGCAGGCTCAAAAACTGCTTGATGCGGGATACATCTGTTTTGCGGAAAGCGTCAAGCTCTGCCACTTCGCCCTGCAAAAGCTCGGATGCCTCTTTGCCCTCAAATGTGCGGATGCTGTCGTTGTACCAGCCTTTGCTCATTCTGTCCAGCAGCGTGGACTTGCCGAGGCCCTGCGGCCCGCACAGAATCAGCATATTATCGAACTTGCATCCCGGCTCCATCGCGCGGGCCACAGCACCGACAAACGCCTTGCGGGTGACAGCGCGGGTATAGGGGGAATCGTCAGCACCGAGGTAGTCGATGAACAGGGTATCCAGCCGGGGCACTCCATCCCACGCCAGACCCTTGATGAAATCCTGCACCTCATTAAATGCGTGTGTAGCCGCATGGATGTCCAGCCCCGCGTCGATGGCGTTGCGCTTGGTGATCTTGTATCCCTTTTCCATGTACCAGTACATTGCGCTGATGTCCGAATCAGCCCATGCCCGCCGCTTGAATTTGTCGGGGTCTTTGTCCCACGGCAGGGGATACAGCACCTCGCCGCGCCCGCTGAACTCATTCAACATGAACCGCCCGCACAGGCGGGGGTCATTGTTGAGAATCAGCAGAACATTGTCGATGGTCTGCTTGATTTTGCCGTTTTCATCGCGCTGGATATAACCCAGCCATGCGTTGGGGTCGGCCTGCTGACCATCATCTCCGATGACTTCGCCCTCTATCGGCTCGGCCCCGTCGCCGCTGTTGGGGGCTTGCCGGCCCTGCTGCGGCCCGGTAGCCGCGCCGGGGATGGGGGCAACAGCGCCAAAGTCGGCCTGCAACTGGGCAAACTGCTCTTTGTTGTAGATTGCCTGCACTGCGCTGTCCTGCATCGCCATCTCACACATCGCCTTATAGGACGGGAGTTTGCTGACCGGGGTATTGCCGGGGGCACTGTCGTCCTTATCGCCGTACAGGTGCAGGCGAACAAGATCAAAGGCGTTCACAAGCTGCATAGAGCAGGGGTCGGTGGCGTGATGGCTGTACAGGAATTTGCCGTTATCGTAGATGATAGCGCCGCCCGCCGTGCTACCGCCCGTATAGGTGTACCGCTCCTCACTGCCCATGATGCACGGGGTATAAATACCGGGCAGAAACTTGTCCATCGCCGTGCGGATGTCATAGGCGCGGCAGAACGCGCCCACGATGCCGGACTTTGTCAGCGGGTCGCCCTGCTTGAGTGCCATCTTTTGGTAGTTCGGGGCAGCGCCGGGAACCTGCGGCCACTCGACCATGTTGCGCCAGTCTGTGTAAGTTCCCAGCAGGAACGCCACAGATGCCAGCGGCGCATCCTTGTAACGAAACACATAATCCGAATCCACGCAGGCACTCGGCCAGTACATGAGGCGGCTTGCCTGAAATGTGGTAGGGTCGGCCTTATCAATGCCGATCAGCCACGCCAGCCGCCGCGCCAGAGGCTCGTACTCATCGGGGGTAGCAGTACGGTCAAGGGGGATTACAACGCGCAGGCGGGGCTTATTGGGGCAGTGCTTGCGTGTGGAGTAAATCGCATAGCTGCATCCGATGGCATTCACGCGGCTCACGATTTCATCGGTGCCCCAGCCGGGGATATTATCAAAGTCAAGCGTCACAAGGTCACGTCCGGTCACTGCATTGGCCTTGCGCCGTCCGCCGTTGAGGGAGCCGCCCACGAACCCGCCGACATCCTTTAATGCGTCCTGCTGAGGTTTCGGCAGGTGCATATATGCGTCGAGCGTTTCCGTTGAACGGACGGGATTCCGCAGGCGGTCATACAGCTCTGCCACGGTCATCAGCTGAGGTTTCCAGTTGAGATCGTTTCGAGATGCGCCAGTGGTTATAGTAATTTGTCTATCGAATTGCATGACCGTTTTCCTCGCTTTATCGTTATAATGGGGTTTCGCTGTTAGGCTGTTCACGGCTGAACAGTTCAGATGCAACGGATGTCAGGTATCCGGCAATTTCGGAAAGCTCAATGCCCTTGGTTTCCCACCGCATGAGCGTGTACACGGACTGCTCCGGCTTTTCGGGGTCGATGCCACGGGCGATGCACACCAGATTTTTAGGATTCTGCTTTGCAATGGCCGTCAGCCATGCCGCGATGCCCTTTGTGTAATCGTTGCCGTTCGGGTCGAGGATGACTACGGGATAAACCTCGGCATCCTCTTTTTCATTCGGTGTAGCCATATCTCTGATTTCCTCCTCACTTGTAGATGTCGCCGCTCTGCTTATGCCGCAGGGTGATTCGGCCTACGACCTCAAACCCGGCCAGCCCGCAAATGTACTTGACCGTGTGGATAAGCGCGGCGATGGCATCAAACCGCGCCCGGTATTCACTGGTTGCCGCCGCCTCAATGCCCTGATAAGCGGTAGGGTCAGCATAGCCCTTGTCGTTATAAAAAGGATTGTTGCGAGAGTTGAACGCAACCAAATCCTCATGGACATTAGTCATTGTAATTCACCGTCCTTGACCATCTTTGAGTATTATTGCGCTGCAGGCAGGGCAATATTGGTAGTTCTCATTTGTTCCATTACGCAAAACGAATTTTCCTTTGCACGCAGAGCAGCGCCAGACAGTAGAATCCTTGTAGAAACTATCTTCTTTTATCCAGTGTGCCGTAGGCCGCAGGGATTCCGGGTCAACAGTTGGTGTATCATCCACCAATCCACGCCCATACTCTGCGCCACTTTTATACGCTTGGTACTCGCCGCCTTCATAAGCGCATCCGCTTAGGTCAGACAGGGGCGGTACCTTATCCGCGTCAATCAGCCGCATGGTCGCCCTCCTCTGCACCCACAGCGGCGCTCTGTGTGGCGCTTTCGGTTTCGTCCAATACATTTGTTGTCGTGACTGTTTCGCCCTCAGACGGGGAGTCTGCGGGGTTGTCAGCGGGCGTCCAGCCCGTGGCCTGGATCAGCGCGTCATACCGCATCATCTCATTTACGACCTCGGCCACAGTAGGGGACAGGGCAGCCTTTTCCGGCTCAAAACCAAAATGCTCGTTGAGAGCCTGTTTGCGCCAGTATTGGGCCATGCGGACAGCGTGATTTCGTTCATCGGCATGGCGATATGCGGTGGTTTTCCAGATGCGGGTTTCCTGCTTGGCGAACTCAAGGCGCGTTTTTAGGGATGAGATTTCAGATTCCGCGCTTTTTTTGGTGATGTAGTGCTGAATCGTAGCGCAGACAGTACCCAGCACCAGCAGACCGCCCCAAACAATATCAGTGTTCACAGCTCATCCTCCCAATCCTCAGAGATGCCCTCGTCAAAATCTTCATCTGCCGGTTCAATGAACAGGCAGTGACGCTCATCAATCAGGATGGACGCGCCATCGGGGCAAGCCTCGACATCTCCCGTGGATTGCTCGGAATAAATAACCTCAGCATCATCGGGGGACATCTTTTTTGCATCCTCGGCGGATTCGGCATAAGCCATAAAAAAGCCGCTGAACGGTACTTTATACAGACATTTCATTGTTGTCAAACCTCATCTCATCGTTAATATTTTGTTTGCTATCGCGTTTTTCTCAGCGTTTTGCCATGCGGCGGTTATATACTTTCATCTTTGCCCATCCCCGATGATTCTGCGCCCATGCGGCGTATCGGTGGCTGAACTCGGATTGATCGGAATATCCCTTGCCGATGTATCCGCGATAGATGCTTTTACGCTTCATCGCCTGCATCCTCAATATGCTTCGGTGTAGCCGTTGCCAGCACGTCCTGCAGCCGGGGATGTCTGCCGCAGGATTTGCCCTCGGTGCAGAATTGGTATTTCGGGTTAATTTCACATTGCGGAACCATCATCGCCGCGATTTCGGGGGATGGGATAGCGATGCAATATTTCATGGCGTTAAACATTGCGCGAATTTCAGACTGCGCCCTACTGCACATTCGCAAATGACTGGCCTCAATCAGCGCCCGCGCGTTCATAGACACATACAGTTCAGTGGGTGCGCCATTGGGCAGAACCATCCGCGCGTCCTCTTTTGCCACGCCGTCCTCAATCAAGCGGTCATAGGCATCCCATGCGTAGTCGTAGGCTTCGGCAATAATGCCGTCCCGATCTTCATCGGTGGACGTAGGGAAAACCGGCTCGGAGCGGCTTTCATTGCAATAGCGCTGACTGCGCACGGAAAAGCTGAAATGCCGATGCCTTGTAAGTTGTGCAAGACAAGCGCGGCTGATGCCCTCGATGTGGAACGTGAAGTAGATGTGCTCATATACGCTCAGATGCCCGGTTTTGGCGCAATTATGGGCGATTTTGAAATCCCAGAAATCCGGCTTGCTGTCATAGCACACACTCGCAGCCTGCTCAATAACGCGCATAGGGCTGGGCGTTACGCCCATCGGATTATTGGCCGTGCCGCACTGTCCGGGGAGAGGGCGGGAACAGGCAATCAGTTCAACTTTCATGGCGCATAGCCTCCTTTTCGATGCAGGCGTTGCCGCCCATCCGCTGGTAAGCGGCAGCTTTTGCGTTATCGGGTACGATTTTCAGCAGTTTGTCATCGCCGCCCAGCGAGAGAAACTTATCTTTGTACCAGTTGGCTTTTGACAATTCCTGCGTTGCACCGTCTTTCAGACCGCAGCGATATAAGTATTTGTAGCGGCTTAACAGGCAAAAATACTGCACGGCGGCAGTGCCGAACCGCTCCTCCATCTCAACGATGCACTCTTTCTGACCGGGGCGGTTGTAGTGGTCGGGGTGATTCACCATCTCCGGCTCGTCGTTCTCCCGATCTCTCCCGAATAACGGCTGTGTAGCTGTTCCGAGCGTTGCCACAATAGCTCCCAGCAGGAAGATGGCAGTGATAAACGCCAGAACTAAAGCGATGACAAAAAGCCCAATGATAACCTTTGCGATAGATGTCAGAATAATCATTTTTAACTCCTTCTATGGCACAAACAGATCAGGCAGCATAGCCTTATCATCAATGTAGTAATCAGCGCCGATTTTACGCGGGTTGGTGCCGTATGCCCGTTTCAACTCCTCGGTGTTGTCGTTCACTGCGTCAAATTCCAGCCCGTAACAGCGGCAAAACTCCACGGCGCGGGTCAGCATCTCGCCCTCCCGGCACGTCCACAGGATAATCTTTGCACCGAGGCGGCGGCGAGATATGAGTTTGTCGATCAAGGGCAAATTGGGTGCGCCGATTTCAGGGTAGGCGTTTTCGCAGAGAGTGCCGTCAAAGTCAACGGCGTATGTGGTCGGATGGCTCATTTCAGTTTTTGCTCCTCCATGTATGCCGCCCATTGGCGGTCTTTTTCGGCTTTCATCGCCTTATCCATCGCGGTCATCATGCGGCGCACGACCTCAGCGGCGATTTGTAGCTTTTTAGAGCCCTCGGCGATGTCCGGGCTGTCAGCCGTCCAGCGGGCGGTCACGACAACGCTGGGCACCGCCCCGGCGTAGTAGAAACAGGCATCCACTGCGTCACAGTAGATGTAGGAGCGGATGCGCGGGGTGGCGCGGGTACTGCCGAGCATCGTCATGCCGCGCTCGGCAAGGGTCTGAGGGGTAGAGGTAACGATGCGATCATTGATGTGGGCATCATGCGCCGCCTCGCGCAGACAGCGCCCCCGAATTTCATCGGTAATTTTCAAGTGCATCATAGTGGCACCTCACTGCAACAGCGAATTAAAAAGGCGCTCGGCGGCTGTTCTGCTGGCGCACTCACGCAGGGCATCGCGTTCATTCATCGCCAGAGCGCCCGCCTGCATCAGCAAATCCATAGCTTTTGCAAGGCGTATATTATAGTAGTTGACACGCATACCGTGGACAATGCGCTGATGGTAAGTGTGCCGCCCGCGCTCGATAAGGTCACGGATGGCCTTTGCTCCGGCGAACATGGCGACACCCGCCCGCCTATATACGGCCAGTTCACGGGCCATATCAGCCACGACATTGAGGTTTTTCAAATCCTCGGCGCTCTCATTACACCAGAGGACATCCTCAACAGCGCCGGTGTTTTCGTTGTAGATGATGGAGTATTTACTGTCTCGAATGTCAATCCTCATGGCTGCTCACCTCCCAGAGCTTTTCGTCGTGTAGCCGTTCGTTCCACCGCCGATGCTTGGCGGTCATCGTCCTGCCGACCTCGGCGGGGTCATTCAGTGCGGCGGGCAAAATGCTGATGCACAATTCCACATCTGCGATTTCCTCTTGCAGATTGGCAACACAATCTGAGTGGGATTTAGGCGTGGGGTTCTCGTTGCGTATCTTGCGGGCCATCTTGAGCGCGGCCTGCGCCAGTTCAGCCGATTCCTCGGCAAGTTGTTCCAGCAGTGCCGCCGTGCCGATCATTTCCAAAACGTCATCGGGCATCGTCTGTACCTCCCACAATGTCAGCTAGATTGATAATCTCGCCGGGACGCAGATTATTAAAAGCCCCTGTCGGCAGCGGGATGGTGCGCTGTCCCTCGCCCTCAAAATAGCGGTGATTCGGATTAGGATTCAGCTCAACGGGCCATACGATGGTTTTTGCAAAGGGCATCATAGCTTTTGCAAGTGCAATGTCTTGTTCCGTCCAGATTGAGGGTAACGCCCAACTGATAGGAGCGCACCCATTATTGATACGACAGGACTGCCCCTCCTCGCCAATGTCAAAAATGCAGTTGACGCACCCAATGCACTCGTCACAGTATCTGGACAGATAATCCGCCGCGCGGCGGGCATCCGCAGAGTTTGTCGTCCGTTCCATGCTTTACTCCTCCTTTGCCATCAAATCCTTACCGCACAGCGGGCAGATTTTGCCGTCAACCTTGATGCCGCACACGGGGCAGCGCAGGCGCACATTGGTGTTGATTTCGTGGCTGTCGGCATCGGTGGCTGCGCTCTCAAGGTTTTTCACGGCCTGCGCGTAGTAGCTGTCTTTCAGTTCAACACCCAGCCCACGACGACCCATGAGTACGGCCTGATAGGGCACAGAACCGATACCCGCAAACGGATCAAGCACGATGTCGCCGGGATTCGTCCATAGGTCGATGCACCGCTCGATTACATCCAACTGCAACGGGCAGATGTGCTTTTCGTCCTTTTCATCGCGGGCGCTCTTGCGCTGCAAGGTGTTGGACTGCCGCACATCCATCCAGACCGGCGAGGCGTATTTCTGCCAAACATCCACGGGAAAAGATTCATGGTCGTGGGGGATAGGCTCAGGGTTTTCACCGGGCTTGCGGAATGTCACCACGTAATCCGGCAGCCCCTGCCTCGACATCGCAGAATCCTTGCGGATCTGTTTGTGTAGCAAGCCGAGGGCTTTCGTGCGCTGCATCTCCGTGACAGGGTTTTTCCAGATGCACACCTCCGAATGGAAGATAAAGCCGTACTCGGTCATCTCGCGGATAATGTCACCGCGAAAATCCTTGATGCCGATAAAGCCGTCACGGGATTTCATGGCGGGCAGATTCATGCAGTGGATGGACACCAGCCGCCCCGGCATGATGACCCGGTATAGCTCGGCCACAAGGTAGCCAAAGTGTTGTGCAAACTCCGCGCCGTCGCTGCTGTTGCCCATATCGCGGTCACTGTTGGAATAGGTGTACAGGCTTGCGAACGGCGGGGAAAAGATGGAATAGTGGATGCTGTTGTCGGGGATGCCGCGCAGGGTTTCCACGCAATCCCCCTGATACATCGCCCAGCGCTGTGCGCTGTCGATCAACTGATTAAGCACATTCATGGTTAAACTCCTCCCATGCAGGCAGGCGCATAGCCGTCTGCGGTTCATAGGGCGTTGTCAGGCGGCAGGTGCTTTGCAACTGCTTTTTGACGATTTCGCGGGTCTGTTCGCCCATCGCGGCCCGCATCTTATCACAATCGGCCTGTTTGCGCTCGATATTGGCCTTGACTGCGCCCTCGCGGGCACTGATAACGATGTACACATCCACCGGCTCAGATTGCCCAAAACGCCAACAGCGGCGCACAGCCTGATAATATTGCTCATAACTGTCAGACAAACCGACAAAAATCATCTTGTGGCAGTTCTGCCAGTTCATGCCGAATCCGGCGATAGATGGCTTTGTGACAAGCGCCCGGCTAAAACCCATTGAAAAACTAAGCAGGCGAGAGCTTTTCAGCGATGCCTTATCACTGCCCTTGACCTCTACCGCATCGGGGATGCCGTGCGCCAGTGCTTCACTCTCCGAATTGAGGTCGCACCACACGAGCCACTGTTCGCCGGGGTCGCCATTCACCAGATCGGCCGCCGCTTGGCATCTCTCCGCGAGTGTAGCCCTGCGGGCATTCCGGCGCTGCGTCAGCGTCATGCTCTCGGTGATCGGTGCATCTCCGTCCACGATGACCTCATGCACCCTCAGCGGCGGGAGGTCGTACCCCGGCAGGTCATAGCCGAGGTCTGCGGGGCTGTTCATAACCACAGCCCAACTACCCAGCCATTGCCAGAAAACATCCTCAGCGTGACCTTTGAGCCGCCATTTGGATGTCTGCCCGCCGTCATGGACAAAGAACATGGACAGCATCTCAGAGTAGGACATGATGCCCAAAAATTCCGCGTGGTTGCCAAGTTCCATAAAGTCATTGGGCGCGGGGGTGGCGGTGCAGGCCAGCCTGAACGGCGTATCCGAGAAAAAGTCGATAATCTGATTGCGCACCTTGCCTGTAAAGGATTTCAGGATGCTGGATTCATCCAGCACTACGGCTGAGAAATGCACCCCGGCGAATTTGTCCAGTTTTTCATAGTTGGTAATGTTCACACCGGGCTGAATATCATCGGCAGTTTCACAGAGGGTAACAGGAACACCAAACTTCAAACCCTCGCCCACGGTCTGCGGGGAAACCGTCAGCGGCGCTACGATGAGGGCATCCCCCCCCGTATGCTCACACACTCGATGCGCCCATTCAAGCTGCATCGCGGTCTTGCCAAGGCCGCAATCGGCAAAAATAGCGGCGCGGCCCTTTGCCAGCGCCCAACGCACGATGTCCTTTTGGAAGTCGTACAGCTTGTCGTTGAGATCGTCCACGGTCAGAACGATGCTGTCGGTATGTACTGCCCGCTCCGACTTGTGAACAACGAAATCAGAATAATTTTCCATCCTCTACCTCCGGGAACCATTTCTTCGTAACCGCGATGGGAAACTCCTCAATCTCCGAGGCCCAAACGCATAACTCTTTGCGTCCAGCGTGTAGCTGTGCCCACACATACGGGAATCCACCAATACCATCAAACAAACTGCCGAGGGTAGCGTCATCCGGCAGACGGTCAGAGATGCCACCGAGAACGTAGTACCACTGCGGCAGGGCGATGGAGTTGCCCAGCGCTTTATATCGGGGCGTGTCAGCGTCCTTATGGGTCTTGCCCTTGCTGTCTATCCAGCTACCAAGGTCTGTCCATCCATCGGGATAGCCCTGCAGGCGCTCACACTCAGTAGGGGTCAGCCGCCGCACAATCCAGCGGATGATTTTTTCAATCACTGATGGCCCTGTGCTAGCTCCGCCCTGCCCGGTGGCAGTCGTCAGAGTTACAGCCTTATCACCTGTTAGAGTACCGTTATACAGGTCTGCACCTACGGGCTGGGCGATTACTCTACCGAGAGAATCTGCCCTGCCGGGGCCCTTATAATCGCGGGCCAGTAGCGCACCCGCTACGGTATCGCCCTGTAATGTGATGGCCGTATAGTCGGTGACGCGGCTGTTGTGGTCGCCGGTCATTGTAGGAGATGTGATGCCGTTGCCGTTGCCCCGCGCATCATAGATAAGTGGCTCGGCTACGGGATTGATGTAGTTGAGGCTTTGTCCACCGTTGCCTTTTGCTTGCAAGGTTGCGGACAGTTCCTCATTGACAGTCATATTGCGGCAGTCAAGCGCGAATGCAACGGCAGGGCGATCAATCGTGTTCAGAGTGTAACAGACATCCTCTTTGACACCGGTGCCATTTGCACCCGCCGTATCTGCGCGGTCAATCGTGTTGCCCTGAATACAAAATGTCGGTTCGACAATAGATTCAGCGAATACCGTTTCACACACAGCAGCGGGAGGATGCGCTGTAGCGGCAAGAGGATGGCAGGGGTCGCCGAAACGTGGATTGCTGCCGTTCTGCGGATTGGTAATCTGCGTTGTATCGAACGGCAGAACATCTAGTATAGCGATGCCGCCCTGATTCTTTGCGGGGTCAGGTGGTGATGTGTCAAGGGTCTTTGCGATTTCAACCTCGCGGCACCCGCTGTGTGGGTTGCTGGATTTCATGGAATTGGACGCCAAACTGTCAAAACTGTATGCCTTCGGCGGTTCGGCCACAAAGAGCGTTTGATCTTGCAATGTAGAGAGGGTTGCGCTTTTTTCGGTCTGCACCAGCGCACCTTTTCCGCCGCCCTCACACCCAGAGCGGATTTTCAGAGTGAACGCTCGATCTGCTGTTCCAGCGCCATTTTCAGCAGTTCCGGCAGTTGCTTGCCCCGGCGTGATGCCCGGCGCAAAATGCCCTCGCAGGCTTTCCGGCTCAAATAGTATTTCTCCGGCACGCCCACCTGTAAGATCGAGGACAAGCGAGATGCGCAGGCGACGTTGGGGAACGCCCCAGTGCTGGGCATCCATAGTTCGCCACGCCAGCGAGTAGTGGTCTGCCAGAATTGCCCCGGCGCGGGGCCATTTGATCCCCCCGTGCGTTCGTAGGTCTAGGAATAACAGCGTCGGGGTCGATGACCCGACAGAGGCTTTGCAGGACGGCATGGAAATCTTCTCCTTTGTTTGAACTGAACGCGCCGGGAACATTCTCCCAGACGGCGTATTTGGGGTACGCGCCAAAAGTGGCGTATCTCATTTCGCGGATGATGCGGACAGCCTCAGAGAACAGTCCAGAGCGTTCTCCGGCCATACCGGCCCTTTTCCCGGCGATGGAAAGGTCTTGACACGGCGATCCGAACGTGATGACATCCACGGGCGGGATGGTGTACCCGCTCATTTTCGTAATGTCGCCAAGATGTACCATCGTCAAGCCTCCTCAGTAACAGCGGCAGCGTGTGTAGCCATCAGTGCTTTGCGCTCGGCCATCAAAATCTGCCCCAGCTTATTCAGCCCCTTAGTGCCCTCACTACGGCAGCGGGCACATCCGCAAACGCCCCAGTAGTTGTCATTCCACGTGTTGCCCTCGATCAACTCGGCATTGCCGGTGTCGATAAGAGCCTGTGCAAGGGCAGGATTTTGGGAAAATTTCGCATGGATGACATCGGCCATGATGCCGTCACGCTCTTTCTCCCATCCCTTGCGCAGTTTGATTTTGCGCCCGATGGCTTTTGCTACATTGGGCGGGACAGTGCAGAACACCGCGCGGTCAATCGGGACATTGCATTTTGCCGCCTGAAAAGCGGCCTCGGCGCTCCGATAGGTCAGCCCATCAATGGTGATAGGGCAGGCGCAGTAGTTGCTCAAAAAGTGGTATTCGCCGGTAAAGGCGGTGATTTGTACCTTGATCATTTTCTTTTACGTTTCCTTTCTCGGCTGGTCGCTTTGACCTCAACGCCCGAATCGTGGAGCATCGAGCGCATGAACAGGTCGCCTAAATCTTCGGTCTGGTATTCCATGTACTTGTTCACGACGGCATCAAAATGATTGACGACACGCTGTACGGTTCGCGGGGAAAGACCACATTGGAGCATGGACAGCGCCCAAACGTACTGAGCGCGGGTGCTGATGTCGGCGCGTTCTTTCATAACGGCCTCATGGACGCGCCGTTCCATGACCTTTTTGCCGTTCTGGTCGAGATGAATAAGAGCGTTCATGCGATAATCAGTCCTTTTTGAAGAATTTATCGACCCATCCGTCCGCGTTGAGGGGGAGTGCCTGCGCCCATGGGATGGGCTTTGTCATAATTTTTGTAACGGTGTCCAGCATCGTGTCATTGTCGGCCCATGCAGGCGTGTCGATGACGACTTCATCATGGATGTGGAATACGACGTGTAGGCCCTGTGCCTCCAGATTCTCAATGGCGATTGCCAGACAATCACGGGCGATGGCTTGTACGATGTTCTCCACGAGCTTGCCGCCATAGGTTTCGACCCTCTCCCATCGTTTGGTCGTCTGATTCTGACCCATATAGCTGACCGAGGGATTGCCCCAGCGGTTTACGCCGATTTCGGGGGACGGGTAGTACAGCTTGCGCCCGGATGGCAGCAGAATCGTCATGTACCGAGTGCCGGTGATGACATCCAGTTCACAAGCCAGAGTGATTACAGCATCGGTAGTTTCGGAGCGGATGGTCTGTGCGCCGCCGTTGGTGATGACGGTGACGGCGGCAGAATCAACGATGTTCCACAAATCGCGTATCATCGAATTTGTCTCGCGCCATCTGTCCACAATGCCCTTGACTTCATCATCGGAAAGGTCGTCGAGGTTGTGCCCGGTGTCCATGCGGCGCATCGCGCTGACACCGCCCTGATAGCCGAGGGCCAGTTCTGCAACTTTGCCACGCTGCCGCAGAGCGTATTCGGGGTTGCCCTTTTTGATTTTTTCGATGGGCACATGGAACATCTGCGATGCCGACGCTTCATAGATTTTGCCGTGGGTGCGGAAAACTTCAAGCCGCCATTCCTGCCCCGCCAGCCACGAAATGACGCGGGCCTCAATGGCCGAGAAGTCGGCATCGATCAGAACATTGCCGGGGGTCGCTACAAAGGCTGTGCGGATAAGCTGCGACAGCGTATCATTGATACTGCCGTACATCAGCCGCAGACCGTCAATATTGCGATCTTTGACGAGCTGACGCGCCGGGGGCAGGGGGTGGGTATAGGTGCGGGGGAGATTCTGCACCTGCACCAGACGGCCCGCCCAGCGCCCGGTGCGGTTCGCCCCGTAGAATTGGAGCAGGCCACGGACACGACCATCATCCGCGATGCAGGTTTCCAGTGCATCATATTTTTTGGTGCTGGTCTTGCCGAGTTCCTGCCGGATTTCGAGCATCCGCTGCACATTGGCGGGTTGCGGCTGTTTCAGCATCGTGGCGACGGTTTCTTTGGTGACGCTGGTGATCTCGGCATCGCTGTCCGTGGCCTCGGTCAGCCATCGGGCCAACTGTTTGATGGAGTTGGGGTTGTCCAGCCCGGAAAGCTGACGGGCCTCGGCCATCAACTGGCTTTTGACCGTAGCGCCGATGACGAGAGCGCCGCTCACCATTTCCATGTCAGCGGCCACGCCCCGCGCGTTCATCGTCAAGTCGGTTTCCCATTGCTTTTGCACAAACGCGGGCACGGGAAACGCCGACAGGCGGCGGTCAATTTCCATTTCGGTTACAACGTCCTGCCCGTTGTACTCCTTGAACAGTTTCCATTTGGCGGGGTCGTGCTTGGGTAGATTGCGGGTGCGGTTCCCGTTGGCATTGGAGGGCTTGCAGGGAACGCAGAAATAGCGGATAAGGGCCTTGCCCGTCGTCAACTTTTTCTTATCTTCAGGCAGGCCCATCGCTCTGCACGCCGCGTCCAGCGATGCCGGGTAGCCGCAGTAGAGCGCGTGGAGCATCGTATCGCGCCACTGATCGGGGGGCAGCCATCCCAGATACTTGCTGAGGGCAAACCACTCGAAAGCCGCGTTGTAGGCGTGTTTGATGTATAGGGAATTTTTGAGGGCATTTTTCAGCCAAAGGGGAATAACCTGCCCGCTTGCCACATCGATGACCTCAACGGGCATCCCGTCGAGACTGTACGCGAAAAGCAGAATCTCAAAAGACGGGTCGAGGATATATCGGTATGACCCCGCCGCGCCGATGCTGACGGTGCTGTAAGTCTCAAGGTCGATACTCAGATGGTGTAGCTGTCCACTCATTGCCGTTCTCCTCATATCCGAGTTCGGCCAGAACAGAGCCAATCAGCACGGATGTGTTGACCCCACGCCCTTCAAGGGTAAAGACGATGGTGTTGAACAGGGGGGTGTCCTGTACCCATTGGACGACCTCGCGGGGCGTCATGGATGTGGCATTGTGAATGGATTCAATGGCATCCTCATCAACGATGTTATTTGCTTTCCAGACGTTGCGGCTTTGCCGCTCAATATCACAGACAAGCATCGTCTGGACGGTTTCAGGGCGGCGCAGGAGCATCCGCACAATGTTCATGAGGTGCGAGGTTTCCAGTTCCTTGATGCTCACCATTGTATCGTTATTCGTGCGCCAAATCTCGGCGCTGTCAAATCTGGTTTTCATTTGGGCATTTCCTTTCCTTATTTATAAGGGAATCCGCATAGGCCGCGCCCACAAGGGGCGCGGGGATAATTACGATTTACGGATACGGAAGCAGACGGGCGCGGACAGCCACGTGGTGGAGGCGTAGTTGTCGCTCGCATTGCCGTTGCCGAGCACATAGCAGAAGTAGGAGGAGTTGCCGGAGCGCTGAGAAGATGTCCAATAGGCAGTTGAATCACCGCCGTGTTCGTCCATCTTCATGCGATGGCGGCGATCTTTGTACCAATCCATCTGCTTGTACAGCCCGTCGTCGCCGAGAACAGCATCCCCGCTGAACAGTTCAGACGCGGCGGGCAGAAATAAGCGCTCAAGGCGGCATACCTTTTTGCCGTCGATGGTGTGCTTGCGCTCAGTATCAACGATGGCCTTGCGCAGTTCATCGGGTAGCAGATGATTGATGCGGTCAAGCCATTTTTCGACCTTACCATAGGTCATGTCGTCACCGAGGCAATCCACGGAATCAAAGCGGATGGCCTTATCGTCGATGTCAGTGACGGCGCACTCAATGCGACGGCCATCCAGCAAGTCAAAGGCCAGTGCATCGCCAATATGCGGGTTGGAAGTGATTTCTTTCAGGGCAGTACCGATGTCAATATCGGTGCAGACGGTTTTACGCAAAGTTGCAAAGCTCATTTGTAAGTTCCTTTCCTTTACATGTGGGAGATTCAAGCGGATGCACAAAACTCGGAAATGGCGTTGAATACCGGGGCCAGTTCAGTAATGGACTTGTACCGATTCATAAAAGCCTCGGCATCGCGTTTTGCCATTTTGAGCAGTTCTGCATAGGCATCAGGTTTCTGGACGATAGTGCCGATACTCTCATAGGTGGGATTGCTTTCAGAAACTTTGAAAAAGGCCCGGACGGGTTCTTTCTTGACATTCTCGTCCTTTTCAATAATCAGACTGCGGATGATATACCCCGCTTGAGATTCGCGGTACTTCTCTGCCGCAATGCCGTCATTCCATTCAAAGGCATCGTGCAGGGGCGCATCCTCGGCTCTGGACACATCCAGCAGGCGCTTAGGGGTCAATGCCCCATCCTTTTCAAGTTCCTCACAAACGCGGCCTGCCACATCGGCAGAAACACGAATCTGCGCCCTTTCTTTCCATTTGTAGACCATTTCGTTACCTCCTAAACTGATTTTGTCATGCGATGTCGCCTTGACTGACTTACCTGACCCTAACACGCATCGCCTTGCATGACCGTGCCTTACCCCGACTGCCTTTCCATACCCGGGCCGGACGCGCCTAACCGTGACTAACCTAGACTGCCTATCCTCGACCCGCCATGTCATAACTCACCTCGACAAGCCTTGCATTACCTTGACTGCCAAGCCTTATCACTCCCGACCCTACCGCATCAGACCGCACCGTACCTTGACTGCCAAACCTCACCTAACCAGACCGTTCCGCACCTAACCATGCCCCGCCTCACCTAACCTTGACTGCCATACCTAACCTCGTCTTAACTAACCGCGACAGCCCTGTAAGGTGTAGCTGTTATTCCTCAGAGGATGCAGCGACATGGAACATGCCGAACTGGCCGGACTTCTCAACGCGCCATTCGCCGATACCGACAGTAGCGCCGCCGAGGTTAATCAGGTTCACGATGTCGGACAGGCTGAGATTGCCGTTCTCGTTGTAGCTGATCTCCAAATCAGCCCACCATTCGACAAAGTAGCCGCGATAGCGCAAATCGGTAGTCATGGCGATCTTAACAGGGTCTTCACGCATCATCGGGATGCCATTAGACTTGATCTGAACGAGCTGCTGCTCACCCTCGCCCTTGATGAAGAAAGAACCTGTCAAACCGACTTTGTTCTTTGTGTAACCAAGACGATACGCCGCAGAAAGTGCAGACTGCTTGATAGCACTCGCAGGAAATCCGAATCGTGCGCCCTGAGCGTACTGGTCGAAAGTCTCCTGCGTCCAATCCTGATATGCCACTTTCGGAGCACCGTCCATCCAGTACAGGGAACCGGCAAACTCGGCGCAAGGGTTTTTAGGCTCCTTTTGCTTCACTTTTTTGTTCTGAAACTTGTCGAGCATCTCCTTGCGAGCCTTTTCAGACCAGTTGTGAAAAATCATCGGCGTATCACCGACAATGCGGAGAGAAACGGTACGCAGCTTGATAGGAGCAATTTCGATGATTTCGTCTTTCTTTGCAGTATTGATAGCCATAATAAACCTCTCTTTTATAATGGTAGAATGTTGAATTTTGATTTCTTGACCTTTACCTCGGAGTCGGACTTGAACCAACATCGCGCGCTTGCTCTGCCATTGAGCTATCCGAGTACATGAGAGGAGGGGCCGTAGCCCCTCCCGGTATAGAAAGAGGTGGATGGTTATTTAATTACCAGTACCCTGCCGAAAAGCGTGGTAGCTGGGTCATATAGGGCATCAAGTACTCTATGGGGAAGTGTTACATCGGATTCCCGGTAAGCGGATTCACAGCGCCGCCAGTGGGATACATCTGTGTAGCGCCGTTCCATGGTGCCGGATTCGCGGCAGGCGCGGAGTAGGGCGGCTGGTACACGGGCGCAGCCGAAGCGGCAGTCGGCGTAGGGGTTGCCTGCGGCCAGCCCTGCTGCATGGGAGCGGCGGGGGCTACGGCGTTGCCGACACCCGCGAAATCAGCGGCGGCAGATGCACCGCCAGACAGCGGCTCACCGTCACGGGTTTTCATTACGTTGCCCAGCCCACAGCCGACACCGCGCTTGCCTGCGGTGTTAAAGGGGTAGAAGCGGACAGTCACGCGGGCATACATGCCGCTGTAAATGTCCTGCGGGGCCAGTTCGACGTTGATGTTATCCTGACCGACGACCTGCGGCTTGTTTTTGGAGCTGGCCGTGATGACCCAGCAACCGTGACACTCATCGCCAAACGGGATGCCGCTGGGGCGCACACCGTCGCCGTCGTGGATGATGGAATCCAGATTCGGCGGGATAATGCCGCCCCACAGCGTCCCCGCGCCGATCTGAGCCGCTGCCTGAATGGCACTGCGGAAGTCGGCGATAGTGGCGGTGTCGGTCTTAGGAATCAACAGCGTGGCGCTGTACTTGGCATCACCCACGCCGCCCTGCGGCTGACGGGGCTTGTCGAGACTGACATAGGACAGGCGAACTTCGCCGGTCAAACATCTCTGTGCATCGTTGTTATACATGACACATTTCCTTTCTTATTCGGTTTCAGTTGTATTTTCTTCGTCGCTATCATCGAAATAGGCATCGGTGATTTCGGCAAATTCGGAGTAGCGGTGCATGGCATCGAGGATGTCGGTCTGAGCGCGGCAGATAGTAGCGCTGACATCGGCAAGCATTGCCGCACGGCGGGCAGTGTACGGGCGCATCCGTTTCGGAGAAACCATACGCGGGACAGAGTTCAAAATGTCCACGAGTTCGGCAGATACCAAAACGACGCGGGCCGGGGCCGCGATGCTTTCAGGAATGTCCGGGTCATTGGCGATACTGCGAATTTCATCAACGATGCTGATGTCACCGTCCGCATCCTCAGTATCATCGCAGGGTGTAGCCGTCTTGGCGTCCTCACACCCATCGCGGTTTTCGCAATTCTTGCGGTCATCCTCGTCTTTGGCGAGAGATTCCAGCAGTTCTTTGACTTCGCCATCGGGTGCGCCGCCGACAGCGATAATGTTCACGCCCTCAACCTCGCCGTTGCGGATAGCCTCGCGCAGTTTCGGGTCGTGCTCAGCGGCCAGTTTCAAGAGCATTTGGGCCAGAGGGCTGTTTTTCTCAACTTTCATTTCTGTACCTCCTCAGAATTGAAAACCCATTGTAATTTGGGGTGACATTTCAGCATCTCGATAAAGAAGTCCAGCCGGGTTTTGCGGTCATAGCTGAATTTCAAAGTGTCGTAGGTGCGCTTTTTAAGAGCTTTTTTGCTTGCAAGTTGCTTTTTAGCCTCCTGCAATTCAGCATTGGACAGTCGAGTGCCGACAGGGTGCTTTTTGGTGCGGATGACGGTTTGCAGGTCTGCTACCTCAGTAGAGATGTTCACATAGGCATCTGCCGCATCCTTACGGTCACGCTCGTACTTATCGCGCTGCCGCTCCCAGTAGGCCAGCAGCTTTTTGGCCTTATCCTCGCACTTTTCGTCCTTGACGAATTGGGAGAGGATGGCAGGCATCTTATTTTTGGGGCAGTCAACCAACAGCGGCAGATATAGCTCCATCTCAAACCAGCCATCGTCCCGATGGTGATAGCTGATTGTGATATGGTCGTAATCGTCGAACATTGGTTAAACCCCTCCAAAATCAGCGGCAGCGCTGTTGTACGGTTCGCGCTTGTCAGATTCGTCAACTAACGTCGGCTTGCCCATCGGGCGGTCGATCTGGTCAGCCAACAGATCAGCAAACTTTTTCTTGCCGAGCCGCTTTTCCAGTTCGGACAGTGAAACAGGCTTGCGGTCATAGAGCATAGCCTCATCATACCCAGCCTTGATGAGCGTCTGGAACGCGGCATCGGTATCGTGGAACGCGCGAACGCTGCGGCCAGCAACGACTTTCCATCCGGGAATTTCACCACCGTCAAGGATGGTCTGCTGGGCATAGGCTTTGAGATCGTCATACCAGCTCACCAAAAACTGACCGCGTGTCAGCAGTTGACCGATTTCTTCATCGGTCAGCGCTTTTTGCAGACCCATCGCGCGGCGCGTGATGTTGTCTTTCGGTTCATCGGCGGGGACGCGGCCCATAGGCACACAGGCGGCGAAATCTTCCAGAGCCGTGTTGATATTGGCACGGGCGCGGCATTTTGCCTTGCCCCGGCAGAACTTGCAGTGCTCGCCGGGAACAAATACGCCGGGGCCGTTGAATGCCTCCACAGCGAGGGGATGGATTTCGGCGCCCCATGCCAACAGGTCATCCACGGTCATCTCATCCTCAGACGGATCGGCGCTGATTCGGGGCTGGATAATGGTCATGCGCACCTTTTTGATGGTGTCACCGTACAAGGGCCGGTACTTTGCAAGGGCACCGAGGGCGTAAAGCCGCATCTGCGGATTGCCCACGGCATCCACACGGACACCCTTGCCGTGTTTATAGTCAAAAATGTTCAGCGTGTCATCGCCGATCATCACGCAATCACAAGTACCGAAACCCTCCGGCACAACATCGGAAAAGTCTACCGGCTGCTCCGTCATAATCGCCGGAGGATTGGTGTAGCCCAGCGCCTTTTCCATAATCCAGTCGCAGTAGACCTTGGCACAGGTCAGCATTTCGGGCTGATAGAGCTTGTTCCGCTGCAGGGGACGCAGCTCCTCAGCCATCGCATCCACATCGCCACGGGTCTTGACGAACAACTCGCAAATGCTGTGCGCCAGCGTACCCTCCTCGGCATAGACGCTCGTACTGGCCGGGAATTGCGCCTCAAACGTGGGCGACGCGGTACAGACCAGATAGCGGTGCGCATTGGATGCGCCGCACTTGGCATGAATCTCAGGGCTTGCCATTTGCTTTCTCCTTTTCTTGCTGTTGATAAAAAGCGTGAAGAACACTTTTCGCCGCGAGAATCCCGTCCATATACCCCTCGGCGCGTTTTCCGCTGTGTGGGTTGTTCTGGGCCTTGCGAGTTAGCAGCGCTTGCAGGGCATCATATTCCCACGCCGTCATCTTAGCACCCTTAAAACTTTGCGCCGAGGGCGGCGAGGTCAGCGGCCACATTGGGCAGATACTCTTTGGGAATCTGCGTGACGGCCTGAACGCCGTACTTTGCGAGGATGCCCTGCAGCTGCATAGCAAATGCGGGGTTGCTGTTCATCAGCGGCATGGCGGCGTTGATGATCTGCTCAAGGGTGATGTTGCTCTGCTGAGGCTGTGCCGGGGCGACAGGAGCGGGAGTGGGTGCAGCGGCGGGCTGAGGGATGAACTGCTGGGTCACAGGAGCGGCAGGCGGGGTCATCACGGGAGTAGCCGTTGCAACGGGCTGAGGCATCACAGGCGTGGTCATGGGGGCGGCAGGAGTAGGCTGCTGTGCAGGAGTGATGACGGGGGTCTGCACGGGCTGAGATGTCACGGCGGGCTGTTCAATGGATGCCGGGGCGGCGACAGGTTCAGACGGGGCAGGAGCAGAAGCCGCAGGTGCGTCCGGGGCAGTCTTGGCAGCGGCTTTCTTGCCGCGGGAGTTTTTTGCCGGAGCGGCGGGGGCGTCAGCGCCTTTGCTTTCGATGGCCTCGGCCAGATGGTTGATGGCGGCGCTCAGTTCGGGAGCGTCAACGGTCACTTTCAGTTCGATCATGGTGTGTTACCTCCAAAATTTATCTGACATGGGCATCGGTGCCCTTGTCGTAATTGAAAACGGGGAGAATCGTATCGTCGATGACGGCGGCGACAAGCAGGAGCGCCCACGATGCGATGAACATCAATGGGTTGATGGGGAGATCAAAAAAGACGCGAAGAAGCGGGTCGAACATGGCGTAGTACATAGCGACCTCAATCACAAAGAAAAGCGATATGCGGCCCGCGAGGTTCACAATCTTATACATGAGCGGCCTCCCTCTTTGCTTTCCATGCGTTGTACCGGGCGAGGTTGTCAGGATTCTCGTAGAACGCCTTGCAGGCGGCGTAGAATGTTTCGCCGAGGACGCGACTTTCCTTTTCCGGGATTTTATCGAAGTCAAATTTGATGCTTTCCATGCTGTACCTCTCATTTCAAAGAGTGATAAATAATCACCCTTTTGCAAAAAAAATATCTTCTCGTTCCTGCGTGGACAGAGACAGCTCATCGGTCAGGGTGCGAATCTCGCTTGCCTTGAACTCGCTAATGCCTTTCAGCTTATTATAAAGCCCTTGCTCCGATATGCCGAGCTTTTTTGCAAGATCACGCTTTGAAATTTGCGAACGGGTGATTGCAATTTCAAGAAGTAAACCGTTGAACATTTTATCAAACCTCCTCTCTGTTCGGGACGTGATTATTTATCACTACACGCATCATAGCACCTAAGTGATTATTTGTCAACAGCTTTTTTGAAAAAAGTAAAAAAAAACTTGATTTTTAGTCACATTTGTAGTAGAATACATATAAAGAAAACTTTATACATTGCGCTATATGGAGGTTTTTATGGATTCCATAGGTGATAGAATTAGGTTGTGCAGGAAGCGTCTCGGCATTTCACAGGCTGAACTTGCTGAAACAGTCGGATACGGAACGCGCTCAACCATTGCAAAAATTGAAGCAGGCAAAATTGACCCCTATCACAGTAAAATAGTTGCGCTTGCTCAGGCATTAAAAACCACGCCAGAGTATTTAATTGGGTGGACGTCGGACGATTATGATTGGGATGATGACCCGGATAATCGACTTGATGCCATCCCTGATGCAGTCCGTAAAGAACTGACAGAAAAACATCACGGTAATAGTCGCCTTATGTGGGATGATTGGCAGGCGATGGAGCAGGATGCCGCGCGAGAAGCGGCAAAGAGCCGCGCTGTTCCCAAGGGCTTTATACCGCTGCCAGACACAAAGACCATTCCCGTTATCGGTAACATCGCCTGTGGCACTCCGATACTGGCGCAGGAGAACATAGAGAGATATATCAGCGTGTCGTCTCTATGGAAAGCAGATTTTGCACTTATCTGTAAAGGCGATTCGATGTCGCCGACAATTCAAGACGGCGATCTGGTCTGCATCCGCTCTCAGCCGAATGTTGAGAATGGGCAGATTGCGGCGGTGCTAATTGACGATGAAGCAACGCTCAAGCACTTTTATCGGCGCGGCGATACGGTAATCCTGCATCCAGAGAATCCCCGGTTTGCGCCGATGACCTACACCAAAGAAGAAATCAATGATCTGCACATTGAGGGCGTGGCTGTTGGTATCTGCCGTGGTCTGCCCGAATACGGCCCGGAGGCGATTTAATATGTCACAGTTTGTAACTCCCACAAGCCATAAAAGCCGCCGCACGGCTCTGATTTTATGCTTGATAGGCGGGCTTTTTGGATTGCACCGTTTTTATGTTGGAAAATGGGGCACAGGATTCTTGTACCTCATCACTTTTGGATTCTTTTTCATTGGCGCCATTATAGACTTTATTCATATTTTGCGGGGCACTTTCAAGGATAAAAATGGGATGCCGCTGATTGAATGGTAGTATATTTTAACAGAATCAGCCTATTTTGATAAATAGGGGGTGATATTTTGAGTTCGGTTGATAAAATCGCGGTGGTCTATGCCCGGTATTCCTCCCACGGCCAGACTGAGCAATCCATTGAGGGGCAGATCGCCGCAGCACAGAAGTATGCAGAGCAGCATAGCTACACAATCATCCATGTGTATGCCGATCGAGCGATGACTGGGCGCAACGATGACCGAGAAGAATTTCAAAGGATGCTGTCCGATACTGCAACGCACCAATTCGGAGTCATCCTGCTATGGAAGATTGACCGGTTCGGGCGTAACCGCGAGGAGATAGCCTTTAACCGCTACCGTTGTAAAAAGAATGGCGTCCGGGTAGAGCGCGTTGCAGAGGACGTTCCAGACGGCCCGGAGGGCGTTATTCTCGATTCCGTTCTTGAGGGCATGGCAGAATACTACTCGCTCCAACTCGCGCAGAATGTGCGCCGGGGCCAGCGTGAGAGCGCCAAGAAGTCCCAAACCGTAGGCGGCTGCAAGATTATCGGGTACAATGTCAATCCCGACACAAAACGATATGAGGTTGACCCCAAAACCGCCCCGTTTGTGACAGAGGTTTTCAAGCGGTACGCCAACGGCGAAACCATCTCAGAAATCGTCGCATGGCTCAACGCGCAAGGGGTCAGGGCGACGCGCGGCGGCGAGTTCACCGTCAACAGCCTGCACCGCCTGCTGAAAAATGAGAAGTACACCGGCGTGTACATCTTTCACGACATCCGCAATGAAGGTGGTATGCCCGCGCTGACTGACCGGGCCACATTCGACAAAGCGCAGGAAATGCTCAAGGTAAACCGCCGCGCCCCGGCACGGGTATGGTCTAAGACCGAATACCTGCTGACCGATAAGCTGTTCTGCGGTCATTGCGGCGCGATGATGGTAGGGGAGAGCGGCCACGGACGCAACGGCACCAAACACAGCTACTATACCTGCTGGAATCGCAAAAAGAAAAAGTCGTGCGACAAAAAGCCGGTGCGGCAGGATGTCATAGAACCGATGGTGCTGAGAGCCATCAGCAAAATGCTGGGCGACGAGGCTACACTGGAATACATCACCGATCAGGTGTGGGCAGTCTATGAACGTAGCGACACATCCGGCGATACCATCAAGGCACTGGACAAGCAAATTGCCGATGTGGATAGGGCGCTCTCCAATGTGATGAAAGCTATCGAAATGGGCATCATAAATGAGATGACTAAAACTCGCATGGACGAATTGACAGACCAGAAACAAGCCCTCAGCGTGGCCCGCGCTGAGGCGGGTCTTGCCGGGGGCTTTAAGCTCACGAGAGATATGATTCTGTTTTTCCTGCATGATATGGCCATAATGGACATGACAGACCGTGATTGCCAAAAGCGGCTGATAAAAACCTTTGTCAATGCCATCTATCTGTACGATGACCACTTCGACATCGCCTTTAATTACACGAGCAACGGAAAGATGGTCGTGCGGATGCAAGAAATCAACGATGCTGCGTGTGGTGAAGTGTTCGGACGCTGTGCGCAAAGTCCTGCCAAAAGCCGCTTATCTCGTTTGAGGTAAGCGGCTTTTTGTTTTTGCTGCGTCTTAGGGGCTGCATATATGCGGTCCGCGGGTTGGCGGGAGCGACCCGACCACGGCTGGCATCTAGGATTCTAAACAGGCGTTTACTTACGATGCGCCGAAAAAAGAGGATGTGGACTGATCCACATCCTCTAAAACAAAAACAAATCCGAAACAATGCTTCACAAAAAAGATTGAGTTCGGATTTGCACAATATGGTGGAGCTGACGGGAGTCGAACCCGTGTCCGAAAAGAAATCAGTTAGAGTATCTCCGGGCGCAGTGTGTTTATTAAATTTCCCTTGGTGCGGGCGAGCACACACGCACTACACCTTGGTAGCTTCATAAGTTCATGCCGGGCCGCAAAGCTTAAGCCCGTTCACGTTCAGTACCTAATCGACGCCCTGACCCCATGCGGTACTAACACGGGCAGGACGGCAGCGCCTAATTAGGCAGCTACGGCAACAGGATAATTGTTGTCAGTTAATTTAAGTTGGCGCTTTTATCGTGGGTCACCGCCACGGCCCGCTGCTCACGCCTCTCTCTCCCCGTCGAAACCATTACAGCCCCCTATAAACGCTGTGCGGCAGAACCACACAGCGTGGGAAAACAAAAGTGTGTGCGCGAAAAAATTATCCTCTTGTTTTGATCGCGCGGTCAATATCGCGCTTGGCGTCCCGTGCGGCGGCATCAGCACGCTTATCGTACAGCTTTTTGCCTTTGCACAGGCCCAGTTCCACTTTTACACGCCCCTGCTTGAAATACAGCTGGAGCGGCACCAGTGTGTACCCCTGCAGTTTGATCTGCTGCTGCAAATGGCGAATCTCGCTTTTATGCGCCAGCAGGCGGCGGGGGCGGCGGGGATCTTTATTAAAGATATTCCCCTGCTCATATGGGCTGATGTGCATGCCTTTCAGGATGAGCTCACCATCATCAATATCTGCCCAGGAATCCTTCAGGTTGACCCCGCCGGCGCGCAGGCTTTTGACCTCAGTGCCGACCAGTTCAACGCCGGTTTCCAGCGCTTCGATGACAAAATACTCGTGGCGCGCTTCACGGTTTTGGGCAATCACCTTTTTGCCGGGCTTTTCCTGTGCCATCAAGCGCACCTCCTTTCAAAGCTGTTATTCCCTGCAGCACGCAAGTCCATTCCGCTAAGGGGTATACAGTATAACGCAGTAAAATCGTTTTGTCAAGCCAAATCGGGCGTCACATTTCGCCGCGGCCTTCCATAGCGCGGTACAAAGTGGTTTCATCAGCGTATTCCAGGCTGGAACCAACCGGCAAGCCATAGGCAAGGCGGGTGGTTTTGATGCCCAGGGGCTTGATGAGCTTGGCCAGGTACATGGCGGTCGCCTCGCCTTCCACCGTAGGGCTGGTGGCCATGATGACTTCCTTTACGGTGCCGTCCAGGCGGGCCAGCAGCTCCTTTACGCAAAGCTGATCCGCGCCGATGCCGTCCATGGGGGAAATCAGGCCATGCAGCACATGGTACAGGCCGTTGAACTCATGGGTGCGCTCAATGGCTTTTACATCCCGCGGGGATTCCACCACGCAGATCACGGAACGGTCCCGTTTGGGGGAAGCGCAGATGCTGCACACCTCGTTGGCGGTATAATCCTGGCAAAGGCGGCAGCGGTGCAGCTTGACCTTGGCGTTTTCAATCGCCTTGGCCAGCTCCATGGCCTGCTCATTGCTCATGGACATTACCTCATAGGCCATGCGCACGGCACCCTTGCGGCCAATGCCGGGGAACCGGGCAAACTGGTCCGCAAGGTTTTCAAGGGGTTCGGCGTTCTGCATGCAGCGGCCCCCGATCAGCCCAGGCCGGGGATATTCATGCCGCCGGTCATTTTAGCCATTTCTTCGTCAGAATCCTTATCCACTGCGGCAACCGCGCTGTTGACAGCTGCAGCGATCAGGTCTTCCAGCATTTCCAGATCATCCGGGTCTACGGCTTCGGGCTTGATCTTGATGGCGGTCACTTCGTGCTTACCGGTCATGGTAACGGTAACCATCTCGCCGCTGGCTGTGCCGGTGTATTCACGGGCTTCCAGCTCGTCCTGCTTTGCGCGGATCTCATCCTGCATTTTCTGGACCTGACGCATCATTGCCTGCGGGTCGGGGCGGCCATAGCCTTTGGGAAGTCTTGCTTTCATAGGTAATTCTCCTTATTATCCATATTGTTATCACCCGGCGCTGCCGCCGGGCGGCACACCGCAACACTGCGGTTGACAGCAACATTATTTATCTTCTACCACTACATCCACGCCAAGGTCTTTCATCTGGCGCAGGGTCTCTTCCACATCGGCCGCGGGGGCGTTGGATACAGCTGCAGCGGTTTTTTCATACGGGCCGATGCCGCATTTGATGTGGGTGACCTGGTAGATATATTGTTTGATGTTTTTGCTGGTTTCTTTGCTGCGGCGCATAAAATCGCGGAAGTCATCGCTGCACTCGATCAGCACGCGGCGGCCATCGTAATAAGCCTGGGTTCCGCGCAGGTAAGAGTTCAGCATGGGGTCGTTTTCCGCAATCAGCTCCAGCACCGCCTGCCACTGGGGGAACAGCTGCGGCTCTTTGGCCACGGTGCGCACCGGTTTGGGGATGGGCACATCCGCCGCGTACACCGGCTGCTGAGCCGGGGTGGGCTGCTGCACCGCCGGGGCGGCGGGGGCAAGCTCCGGCTCAAAGGGCGGGGTCTCCCCTGCTATGGGTGCGCTGAACGGCGGCTGTTCCACGGTAGGCGGAACCGGCTGGGCTGCCACAGGCGGCACGGGGGCCGATGCCATTTGCACCGGGGGCACCTGCTGCGGGGCGGCGGCAAAGGGGGCCGGACTGGCCGCTGTAACCACCGGACGGGCGGGCACGGCGGCAGGCAGCGCAACAGGCACTGCTTCCGGCTGGGTGAGCGAGAAAACCGCCAGTTCCAGCTCAATGCGCTGGTCCGTACCGCGGGCCATCTTTTCCAGCGCGGCGCCAAACGCATTGACGGCGCGTACCGCTTCCGCCTGGGGGAAATCTTTCCGCGCAGCGTAGGCAGCTTCCTCTTCGGGGGAAGTTCCCGTCAGCAGGTCGGTGCCGCCGGGCAGGGCGCTGAGCATCAAATTGCGGTAATGCCCGGCCAGCTCCATACAAAGGCGGCGCATATCCACGCTTTGCTGGCGCAGGGCGGCAATCTCCTGCAAGGCTTTCACAGCGTCCCGCGCGGCAATGGCATCACTGATCTCAAACAGATATTTGCGGTCCGTCACGCCCGCCATGCGGCGCACCAGCGCTTCATCCACAGTGTTGGAAACACCGGCGCAGGTATCCAGGATAGACAGTGCATCACGCATAGCGCCATCGGCCAGGCGGCCGATCAGCTCGGCGGCGTTATGGTCCAGCTCAATGTTTTCCTGCCCGGCCACATATTCCAGCCGACCGGCAATTTTATCCGCCGTAATACGCTGGAAGTCATAGCGCTGGCAGCGGCTGAGGATAGTAGCCGGAACCTTTTGCACTTCCGTTGTGGCAAGGATAAAGATCACATGCTCCGGCGGTTCCTCCATGGTTTTCAGCAGGGCATTGAACGCCGAGGTAGACAGCATGTGCACCTCGTCGATGATATATACCTTATACTTGCACACGGCAGGCAGATAGGCGGTTTCATCGCGCAGGTCACGGATGTCATCCACGCTGTTGTTGGAGGCGGCATCAATTTCCGATACATCCAGAATGGTGCCCTCATCAATGCCTTTGCAGACAGCACATTCACCGCAGGGGTCCGGACTGGTGGTACCCAGGCAGTTGACCGCTTTGGCAAAAATTTTGGCGCAGGTGGTTTTGCCGGTGCCGCGGGTGCCGGTAAACAGGTAGGCATGGCCAATGCGCCCGGCAGCGATCTGGTTTTGCAGGGCCGTTACGATGGCTTCCTGGCCAACAACATCCGCAAACTTGCGCGGACGCCACTTGCGGTACAGCGCACGGTACAATGCAACCACCCCCTGTAAAATATTTTGCGGCATAGAAAAAGGGACAAGGCCCGCGCGGGGTGTGCCCCGCGGCTGCGCTGCTTTGCATACGAATGCGGACTGACCGCAGCACCAGGAGACCACCGCTTAATGCTGCTCGGTTCCCCGCCTGACATGGTTCACAGGGCTCCTGCGCACGGGGCCCACATCCGTATGCAAAACAGCGCAATATACAGCCCTGTCCGCTTTAAGTATTATACTATACCGTTTGGCAAATTGCAAGTAGCGGTTGGGGGCTGGGGCAGAAAGTTTTTGTTAAAAAGATTTGAATAAAAATCCAATTAAAAAGTTCCCTCTTCATCGTTTTAGGGCCATGCACATCCCTGTTTTACACCACCAACACCAACACCGAATCCACCTTTTTGCTGCAGAACGTTGCCATTACCAAACCAGCGTGGACACCAGCGCCGCCGCCACAGCAGACAGCTGGAGTGATTATGAGGTAGAAAAGGCGTAACTCACTCTTTTATCTTCTTGATTTCTTCTTTCTTCAATTTTTCCAATTTCCTCATTTCTTATTTTCACACTCTTTTCGTTCCTATTTCGCCATTCCCCCTTTCCAAATAAAAACAGCAGCACACCGGCTTCCCTATTTTCCGGGAAACGGTGTGCTGCTGTTTTATTGCGTTATCGTATTTAATTTTTACTTAAGGCAATACCGCATAATTCTAAGTGCCGATACGGCGAGCGAGGTGCGGCA
>ERZ773181.898-NODE-898-length-28498-cov-5.211405_pt1 | contig 28498 bp, 18 predicted proteins | sample MGYA00581001_ERZ773181 | MGnify/ENA primary metagenome ERZ773181 (study PRJEB29015, sample SAMEA2737780) | human gut metagenome | biome: human gut; feature: human-associated habitat; material: faeces | place: China | collected 2012 ...
ATACGACGAAGTGAAGCGCATCATCGCAGGCAAGCGCAAGGGCGAACCGGAACCTTTGGAACTGAGGAAGCTCAAGGGCTCGATCCGCCGCGCCGAGGCCAAGGCCGCCGACCGTTCGTTCGGGCTCGATCCGTCGCACGTCCATTTCCTGAACTTGCCTTTCTACGAAACGGGCGGATTGAAGAAGGCGCCGCTTTCGCAGCGCGACATCGATATCATCGTCAAGCTGTTGCGCGAGATCGAACCCGACCAGATCTATGCCGCAGGTGATCTGGCCGATCCGCACGGCACGCACCGCACCTGCATGGAGGCTGTACTGGGAGCGTTGGAGGTCGCTAAGGACGACGCATGGCTCAAGAATTGCCATCTGTGGCTCTATCGCGGGGCCTGGTTGGAGTGGGATCTGGGGATGGTCGACATGGCCGTGCCCCTTTCGCCCGACGAGCTGATCAAGAAACGTCACGCCATCTACCGCCACGTGTCGCAGAAGGATATCGTGCCCTTCCCGGGCAGCGATTCGCGCGAATTCTGGCAGCGCGCCGAGGAACGTACGCAGAATACCGCCCGCCTCTACGACAAGTTGGGCATGGCCGAATACCAGGCCATCGAGGTCTTCGTGAAAATGTTTTAACACCAAATAAGATTCTATGAGACTGATTATCGAAGAGAACGACGCGAAAGCCGGCCTGTGGACGGCCCGCTACATCGTCGCGCGGATCAAGGAGAAGGCGGCCCGGACCGACCGTCCGTTCGTACTGGGACTGCCCACCGGCTCGACGCCCGTGGAGACCTACAAGGAACTGGTGCGCCTGTATGAGGCGGGCGAGGTGTCGTTCCGCAATGTCGTTACGTTCAATATGGACGAATACGTGGGCATCCCCGAAGATCACCCTGAAAGCTATCACACCTTCATGCGCAAGCATTTCTTCGACCATGTCGACGTGCCGGCCGCGAACATCCACATCCTCGACGGCAACGCCCCCGATCTGCAAAAGGAGTGCGAGGAGTACGAGCGTAAGATCGTCGCCGCAGGCGGCATCGACCTCTTCCTGGGCGGTATCGGCGAAGACGGCCATATCGCCTTCAACGAACCCTATTCGTCGCTCGTGTCGCGCACGCGCGTGATGACGCTCACGCCCGAGACCGTGGCTGTCAACTCGCGGTTCTTCGACAACGACGTGAACAAGGTGCCCAAGACTGCCCTGACCGTCGGTGTCGGTACTGTGCTTAGCGCCCGCGAGGTAATGATTATCGTAAACGGACACAACAAGGCACGTGCCCTCTATCATGCAGTCGAGGGTCCCGTGATGCAGATGTGGACTATCAGCGCCTTGCAGATGCACGAAAAGGGTATCATCGTTTGTGACGATGCGGCCACCGAAGAATTGAAGGTGGGTACTTACCGCTACTTCAAGGATATTGAGGCTGAGCACCTGGATGCGGAAAGCTTGCTGAAATAAGCAAACTAATAAAAGTTTTGCAATTCCACCCTCACCACCCTCACCGCTTGTCTGCATCTGCTTGTTCATCGGTGTTTCAGGGGTGAGTGAGAGCAATTTAAAAGGGTGAGGGCAAATTTTGCCCTCACCCTTTTTGTTCTCCTGATTTTGGTTGACTGTTTTCAGGACAGGGCGTTATGTGATGAAAACGGGCTCTGCTCCGCTGTAAGGCTTTGGGTGCCAATGTTAAAGATACCAAATACTCACTGCAAAACCAGTGCATCGTTTTTGCAGTGCCGCTGCAACATAGATGCAGTGCCACTGCAACTGTTTTGCAGTGCTACTGCAACGCCTTTGCAGTGTTACTGCAAAAGATGTGCAGTAGGTTTGCAGTGAGGGCTTGTGATGAAAAAGCCATGGGCGTGCTTTCTTTTTTGCGGAATATGTGCTATCTTTGTCATACTTGTAATTTAAACAGTAGCAGCTATGGAATTGAGTGGCAGACGCTATCCGATAGGGATACAGAATTTTGAGCAACTGCGTACGCGGAATTGTGTGTATGTGGATAAGACGGAGCTGGTGTACAAATTGGTGAATACAGACCAAATTTATTTCTTCAGCCGCCCCCGTCGGTTTGGCAAAAGCTTGCTCGTGTCTACGCTGGAGGCCTATTTCCAGGGGAAAAAGGAACTTTTCGAAGGGCTGGCTATGGAACGTCTGGAGCAGGAATGGGAGGTTTGCCCGGTGCTGCACGTTGATTTCAGCTTGACGAAATATACTGAGCTGCGTGACTTGACGGGGCAATTGAATTTGTTTTTATCTCGTTGGGAAGAAATTTACGGAAAAAAGGAAGAGGAAGAGGGGGCGGCAGAGCGTCTGCAAGGCATCATCCTGCGTGCCTACGCCAAGACCGGAAAGCCGGTTGTAGTGCTGATTGACGAGTACGATGCTCCTCTGCTTGACAGTAATTCCGATGCCCTTTTGCAACAACAGCTTCGCAACGAGATGCGCAAGTTCTTCAGTCCTCTCAAGGGGCTGGGGCAATATCTCCGTTTTCTTTTTATCACGGGTATCAGCAAGTTCAGCCAGCTGAGCATCTTCAGCGAACTGAACAATTTGCAAAATATCAGTATGCGCGATGACTTCAGTGCCCTCTGCGGCATCACCGAGGAGGAACTGCTGACGCAGTTGAAACCCGATATTGAGCGGATGGCCGAGGCTAATGATGAGACTTACGAGGAGGCATGCTTGCATTTGAAGCGGCAATATGACGGTTATCATTTCAGTAAGGCTTGTGCGGATATTTACAACCCGTTCAGCCTGTTCAATGCTTTCAATTCCAAAGAATACAAGAACTATTGGTTCTCCACGGGCACGCCTACTTTCCTGATAGATATTCTGCGCCATGCAGACTTCGATGTGCGTGCGCTGGAAGGTGTTGAGGCTACCGATGAGCAGTTTGATGCGCCTACGGAACAGATAACGAGTCCCATCCCGGTGCTCTACCAGAGCGGTTATCTGACCATTAAGGGCTATGACCGTAATTTCCAAATCTATCGTTTGGCCTATCCCAACGGTGAGGTCCGTAAAGGGTTCATTGAATCCCTGCTTCCCTCTTACGTGCACTTGCCTGCCCAGAACAACACCTTCTACGTCGTCTCTTTCCTTCGCGACTTGATGAAGGGTGATGTGGAGAGCTGCCTGGAGCGTACCCGTTCCTTCTTTGCCTCCATTCCCAATGATTTGGAGAACAAGACCGAAAAGCATTATCAGACCATTTTCTATTTGCTGTTCCGGTTGATGGGGCAATATGTGGAGTCGGAAGTGAAGAGTTCCGTAGGCCGTGCGGATGTGGTGGTGCAGTTGCAGGATGTCGTTTATGTCTTCGAGTTCAAATACGACGGTACCCCGGAAGAGGCGTTGGCTCAGATTGACAGCAAGCAGTATGCCATCCCTTACCGGGCAGACGGCAGGCGTGTGGTAAAGATTGGCGTGATTTTTGACAGTTCCACGCGGACGATTGGCGGGTGGAAAATAGCTAAAGCAGATTAGAAGAAGAAACTGTTTTGATTTTATATCCTTCTTTCTCAAGTCATTTTCCTTTTTTCTTTATATTATTGTTTAACTTTGGCGCTATTAAGCGGATGCCTCTTCGAGTGCATGGGTAGAAATGAATAAGCAACAGAAAGGAAGGAGTAGATGAAACGCTATAAGAAGATTCTTATGATATGGATATGTGCCATTGTAGTGGTGGCAGTGTCTGTGATAGTAGCATTATATGATAATGCCAACCAGGGACAAGACGTGGCTAAGGAGGTTGCTGTAGAAACTCTGCGGAAGGTTGCGGAACGGGTCGTGAATCGGGAATTTGATGGGCTGGGGATGTTCTATGCATTTGGGTCTGATAGTGGTAAGAAGCATACCAAAAGGAAAGCGATATCAGAAAATGGTGAATTTGAAGTGATAATAGATTCATTGAAAGAGGCACAAGGACTATTCCCGTTGGATGTCGTAGGGTTTAAAGCCGATATGTTGAATTATTATGGAAAATTTCCATTGGAAGAGATTTGTCTTGAGTGGAAAGCTGAGATGAATGATAGGTATGGCGGAGTCATGTGTGCTCTTTTTCTGAAGGTTAATCCGATGGGAAAGGGCATTGTGCAAGAATTATCTACTGGAGATGAAACTATAATTGCTTCACAGAATGATTTAGGCACTTACTATTTGGACGATATGTACACAATGAGGTTGACAGCTTATATGCTGCCTGATTTTTGGCACTGTGTGGATTGGGCAGACCATGTACTGCAGATACTATCCTGCATTTTGTGCATTCTGTTATTGGGACTGGCGATTTATGTAGGGGGTCAACAGTATAGAAAGAGAAAAACGGCTGATACGTTGACAAAGAGCACTTATCGGTTCGGGAAGTATATATTTGATTCCGTCAACCATACACTGACTTATGAAGGTGAAAAAGTATCTTGTACGCCACAAGCCGCGAAGTTATTACTTGGTTTTGCCAAGTCGTCCGAACTTTTCCTGACGAACGATGAAATAGCGGAAATTTGCGGTTGGCCATTGAGTGATTTGAATTTAGGCAGCCGCCGCAGAAAAGCAATAAGCTTATTGGGTAAACTCTTTGAGGCGGACGATTCCGTTCAGATTCTTCTTCTGCCGGAAAGGAAGGGGTATCAAATTGTTATCTCCAAGTAGATGAAATGTTAACCCATATTGGTGTGTCGGGTGTGAACTTTTTTTCACGCCCCAACTTTGGGCGTTTTCCAAATAAAGACTGGCAAAAGCCAAAATAATCCTTTTATCTTTGCTTGTGTAACAAAAAACAAAAACACTATGAAAAGCAAGGTGAAGTTATTAGGAGCTTTGGCAATTAGTGCCATTTCGGTTTTAAGCTATGTTCAAATTAGTCATTCGGAAAAGCTGGATGATTTGCTATTGGAAAATATAGAGGCATTGGCTGCTGGTGAGAGTGGGGATGATAGCAAATGTTTTGGGAGTGGTTCAATAGTTTGTCCTTTAACAAATCAAGGAGTAGCTCATGTGCAAATTTATTATAGCCTGCCTCATTAGCCTATCCGCACTGTCCTTTTCCTCTTGTACGCAGAAAAAAGTAGCAACTTCTGTTGCCTACATGGATTTTCCGCAAACAATCGAGCTGAAAGCGAGGGTGCAGCCATTGGACACCGCTTTGTTCCGTTATCCGTTCCGCGTTCGGGTGCAGGGTGATAAGGCTGTGGTAATGGATTTGCATGGCACAGACTACTTTTGCCATGTTTTCCACTATCCGGGTTTCCGCTATTTTGCTTCGTTCGGCAAGCGGGGCGAGGCTCCCGAAGAGATGCTTTCTGCTGAAAATATCCGATGGCATGGTCAATCTCTGTGGGGACTTGATGCTGGTAAGTCCGTATTAACCAAGTATGATTTTACTTCGTCGGGTTGCTCAATCGTTCCTCAGAAAGTGATAAATATGGATGCTGACATGCTTCGCGTTTTAGACTTTGTGATGGTTGACGACTTTACCTTCATTGTTCCGGACGGATCTGGCAGTAGCCGCTTTTGCTGGGTAAACTATCAAGGGAAATTATTGCGCAGAACCGGTCAAATACCGTCAGCCAATGCGGAGGCTTTACAGAATGCCCGTCCTGCATTGGCTCAGGCATGGCGTAGCTTCATCGACTATAATCCCCGAAATGGAGTGCTGGCAGCAGTTACCCAGTTGGGCGAAGTACTTGAAGTCTTTAATTTGAAAGATAGTACGCATGTGGTACGCATTGGTCCGCACGGTGAACCGGAGTTTAAGATTTCTCAGGGTTATGGTATTCCTACGGGTATCATGGGATTTAGCGATGTCCAAGTGGCAGACAGTGCTATCTATGCGGTTTTTCATGGGCGCTCTTTTAAGGAAATTGCGCAAAATGTACAGCAAGGTGTCTATTTGCCGGATGGAGGACGGTATATCTATGTTTTTAGTCTGACCGGCGAACCTCTCTGCAGGTATGTGTTAGATCATTATGTTTATGGCATATCGGTAGATGAACAAAAAGGAATAATCTTGGCAACGGATGTGAATAAAGATGATCCGATAATAGAGTATAGTATGAAATAAAGTAAACTATAATATGGATGGAGAGGAACGGACGGTTCACGTTTGGTTGGTGCATCTCGTACCGTCCGTTCCATAACCCACCAAGAAAGGTGGTCGAGGCAAAGATAGTAATTTGAATTGAAAACAGAGTGTGTTTTCTGCCATTTCGATAGGTATGGCAAGAAAAGAGTTCTCCAAGATTTTTATATCTTGATTCTGGTACGCAAGCATTATGCTTGTGGTAAATGATAAAAAAGAATAATCTTATACTAATAAAATTGAAGAATAGTATGAAGAAAATGATTAAGATAGCTTTTGTTGCAGCATTTGTAGCGATTGCAGGATATGGTGTTTATACAAATCAGAAATCGGAGACATTGTCTGATTTAACATTGGCTAATGTGGAAGCATTGGCTGGTGGTGAAAGTGGAGGGTATTATTGCTGCAGTCCATATAGTTACGAGTGTTATCGCATTGTAGGTGGTGGTATTGTGCATGGACTGAGACTTCCTTTACCTTGTTAATAGAATAAAAACAAGTTCGATTAGAGAAATATATTTTCCTATAATTTCTCTTCTAAATCTACTAGTTAGATACTGATTTTATAGTATATATTCTTTTGAAATTAGAACTATAGTAGAGGATTTGTCTGGAATCTAATCCCATGTCATTCATGATGCTACAATACAATAAGTGTGCTTTGAGCCTTTTTGGGGGTCTCTAACTTAGTTGGGGATATATACAAAATCTTGAAGAATAATTATACTTTAGTTAAATGATGGCATGGGGTTGAAAATTCAGACACTAATATATTAAAAATAAACTATATGAATAAAATGAATAGATTCTTGTGGGGAGTATTGTACATCGTGTTTTTAAGTGCTTGCAATAATAAACCACCTCAAACAATTGGGGAATTATTTCCTGAAACGTTTTCCTTGAATCAAAGAAAAGAATGCCTAATCAGTGAAGATTCCTTAGGTCGTGTAGAAGGTATTGCATGTGACGAGGAAAATCTGGTTGTTTTTGATACACGTTCCAATCAATGTTTTACATTGTTCGATCAACAGTCGGGTAGACAGATTGGTCGTTTTGGAAATATAGGGCAGGGTCCTTTGGAAATAATGTTTGGTAGTAGTGGCTATTTAGAAAAAAAGTGTCTAGTGACATATAATGACCAAAGTAGAATAGTGATGAAATATAGCCTTGATTCTTTGCGGAGTGGTGTGGTTGATGGTGCTCCTACACGTCTGACGAAGCATAAAATATCGAATGCTCTAATATCGAGGCTTATTACTATTAATGATTCTATTTTTGTAGTAGGAGGAATGTATGAAGCGCGTTATCAGCATTTAATATTTGATGCAAACAATCGTGTGTTAGATTATGGTATAGATGTTTATAATGCTGCTGATAGTAGTTTCAATGCTATAACTAGATATCTTTCCAATCAAGGATGTATGGCAAAGCATCCGTATAAAAATGAGTTTGCCTATTCTGTTAATTTTTCGTCTAACTTGGATTTCTTTGAAATAGTTGATAATAAAATTAAACTTAAAAAAACGATGCGTTTAGGGAATCCTATATGTGAATCTGTAGTAGAGGATGGTGGGCAATTGTTTAGTACACGTCTAACCAAAGAAAGTATTCATGGTTTTATTGAAGTGTGCCCAACACCTAAGTATCTGTATGCTTTATATTCGGCTGGGAAAATATATGAAGTTCAAAGAAAATCGAAAACTGTATTTGTCTTTGATTGGGATGGTAATCCCATAAAAGAACTTCTACTTGATATGGATGTGTTTCATATTGCAGTTAATGAAAAAGATAAAAAGATGTTTGCTGTTGTAAAAAATGAAGAGGGTGGGTTTAATATTATATGTTATGTATTATAAATCTTTCAATGGTGTATGAACTGAAAAAATAAATTTCCATAGAGATGAAAAAAGGGTTTGTATTTACAATGTATATTATGGTATTACTGATTCTGTTCTCCTCTTGTCAGAACAAAACAAAGAATCATGTTATACAATTAGTGAGAGAGTGGGAAGGAAAAGAAATACAATTCCCTCCTAATTCTGTGTTTACTATTCAAGGGAAAGACACTATAAAGCATTCAGGAGATAACTGTGATTACAAAATAGTAACTTATATTGATTCTATAGGTTGCACGAGCTGTAAATTGCAGTTGCAAAATTGGAAAGATTTTATACTTAAGATGGATTCTCTAAACCATGATAAAGTATCATTCCTTTTTTACTTTTATCCTAAAGATAAGTCTGAACTACGTTTTATATTTCAACGTGACAGTTTTGAGTATCCGATTTGTTTGGATGAGAATGATAGTTTTAATAAGCTAAATCATTTTCCTTCAGATATGACTTTTCAAACTTTTCTATTGAATCGGAATAATAAAGTACTTGCTATCGGTAATCCTATTCATAATCCTAAAATAAGAGAGTTGTATGTTAAGATAATTCGAGGTGAGAGTATAGCAATAGAGAATGAAAGTAAGGATATTAAAACAGAAGTTGCCACGGACAAAGTTTCCATCTTGTTAGGTGTTTTTGATTGGCAGAAAGAACAAAAGGCAATTTTTACTTTGAAGAATATCGGAGATAACCCATTGGTTATACAAGATGTTGCTACTTCTTGTGGTTGTACTACCGTAGCTTATTCAAAGGAACCGGCATTACCGGGTAAGGAAATAGATTTGGAAGTGGTTTATAAAGCTGAACATCCGGAGCACTTTGACAAGACGATAACGGTATATTGCAATGCAGAAACTTCTCCGTTGGTATTGAAGATTAGCGGGGATGCAAAATAACTGATTGATGGGATGAAGGAGCGGCTGCAATTGAAAAAATGGTTGAATGGAATAACAAACGTATTATTCTGTCTGTGCCTGCTTGTTGTGATACTGATAGTATTGCAGGTGTTTGTGGTGACCTCCTTCAAGATACCGTCGGACTCGATGGAACCGTCGTTGCTGGCGGGTGATTGTATTCTGGTGGATAAATGTTCGGGTGGAGCACGCCTATTCAATGTGCTTGATGCCGTGGAGAAAAAGGAGGTGAGGATGCACCGTATGTCCGGATGGAGAAATTTTCAGCGGAATGATGTACTAGTGTTCAATTTTCCTTATCCGGGCAGGTGGGACAACATTGCGCTGGACGTGATGTTGTATTACGTGAAGCGCTGTATCGCCGTGCCGGGTGATACGTTGGAGATAAGGAATACACATTATCGTGTGTCCGGATTTGATGGTATCGCAGGAAATGTGCAGGCGCAGGAGGAATTAGGTAAATTGATATCTTCGGGCATGACGGAGGAACGGGGCCTTGTTCTTAAGAGCTTTCCCGATGGTGGCTGTAATGGGTGGACTATCAGCGAGTTTGGGCCTCTTTATATACCGGCCAAAGGCAGCGTGGTAGGAATGAATCCGGAAACACGGTTGCTGTATCGGAACGTGATAGAGTGGGAACAGAAAAAGAAACTGACATTGCATGGAGATTCGGTTCTGCTGGGGGACAGTGTGATACACAATTACCGCTTCTGTGAGAACTATTATTTTGTTTCGGGTGACAAGATGGTGAATTCAAAAGATTCCCGCTACTGGGGATTACTGCCGGAACCATTTATAGTGGGAAGGGCATGGCTGGTATGGAAGTCCGTCAGCCCGAATACTGGAAAAATGAGATGGAAACGTATCTTTAAAAGAATAGACTAAGATGAAAGTTCTGTTTAAATTGCTCTGGATATTATTGATTGCCGGGATATTGGAGGCTTGCAATGCTTCCGGCAGATTGGAGTACGCACTGGAGTGTGCTGCAACCAACAAAGGCGAACTGGAAAAGGTACTGGAACATTATAAAGATGAGCCTGAAAAATATAAAGCCGCTTGTTTCTTGATAGAAAATATGCCTTATCACTATGCCCTTGAAGGTGAAGAACTGGATTCTTTGAAAACAGTGCTGGCTTCGGCAGATGCTTATGGGGTGATGCTGAAGGATACTGCCGTACCGGATTGGGATTATTATACCCCTTCCGGATTGCAGAGAAAACCGGATGTACTGAATATAAGGGCTGAATTCTTGATAAATAACATTGATTTGGCTTTTGATGGTTGGAAAAAGCGTCCGTGGAATGCTTCCCTTTCTTTTGCAGATTTCTGTGAATGGCTGCTTCCCTATCGTATCGGAAATGAGACTCCGGACAACTGGCGGCAGATATACCATGACCGTTATTCCTTTTTGCTGGACGAGGTTTATACGGGTATCGATGTAGTGGAGGCGATTAGCGTAGTTTGGGAGTATTTGCAGAAGGAAGACCCTTACCGGTTTACATGGGTCTTTAACTATCCGCATTTGGGAGGAGAGTACCTGCTGCATAATCGTATCGGCAAGTGTCAGGATGCTTGTGATTTTATGATTTATGTGATGCGGGCCATCGGCGTCCCGGTAGCCTATGATTTCTATACTTTCAATGCGGAAACACGGAAAGGGCATGTGTGGAATGTGGTGAGGGATGTAACGGGTGTCTGCCTTCCTTTTACTTTCCCTTCCCGGAAGCCGAAACGGGGAAGTTTCTATATTGACAGTCGGCGCCCGAGCGTGGTTTACCGCCGGTGTTTTGGCAGACAATGGGACATGGATGGCGATTTTATGCGGAACCGGTCCGTACCGGCTGCTTTTAAGGATGTGTTTGCAAGAAAAGTGTCGGATAATTATTTTGATTCGAATCTGGAACTGCCGGTAGAAGGGATGGACGGGAATTATGTTTATGTGGGGTTGTTCAGTGCTTATGGGTGGCGGGGAATAGATTTTACTAAGGTAGAAAGTGGAAAAGCGCTTTTCAGGAATTTGGCTTCGAGGCAGGTTTATATATTGTTGGCATTCGCAAACGGGCAGTATCGCCCTATTGGAAATCCTTTTTATTTTGATGGCAAGGATATACATCCTTATGTTGCAGATACCTCCAAGTGCTATTCTGCTGAATTGTATCGGAAATACCCTCTTTCGGAACGTATCAGGAACTATATGGGAGGGATAAAAGACGGGCATTTTGAGGCGGCTTGTGATAAGGATTTTAAAAATGCGGAGTTGTTGTGTACTGTGAAAGATACGCCCGGTATCAATTATAATCACGTTATTCTTGAGAAACCGGTAAGGGGTCGCTATGCCCGTTTTTGTTCTTCGGCAGAGGGATATGCGGAAGTTGCCGAAATGCATTTTTATAAAGGAGAGGAAGAGATTGTCCCTATAGACAGTTGGGGAGATGCTCCAGCCACAGCAAATACTTTTGCCTATCAGGTCTATGATAATGAACCGTTGTCGTATTTCATTTCATCAAAACCCGGTGCAAGTGTAACGGTGGATTTTGGAAAGGTTGTTACTATAGACAATTTTATGTATATGCCCCGTAACGATGATAACTTTGTCAGGATAGGGGATTGTTATGAACTCTTCTATTGGGGAGAGGGCTGTTGGAACTCATTGGGGAAGAAAATGGCAGAAAAACCTTTTCTGCCATATGACGGGATACCATCGGGAGCTTTGCTCTATTTGCATGACAGTACCCGTGGAGAAGAAGAACTGATATTTCATATGGAAGATGGTAAGCAGGTATTTGTATCGGATTGTAAGGATTGATTGGATTGTCTTTCAGATTGGAATAGAAAAAAATGGAATAGTGATATGAAGCATTGGTGTGTATGGGTATGGTTTACAGCAGGTCTGTTTGTGGCTTGTTCTTCGGAAAATCAGTGGTTGGACACAGCTTTGAATCTTGCCGGTGATAACCGTGCGGAGTTGCAAAAGGTACTGGACCGTTACAAGGAAGAGGACGGTGACAAATATCGTGCTGCTTGTTTTCTGATAGAGAATATGCCTTTTCATGGTGCTTACGAGGGAAAGGCCTTGGAGAATTACAGGAAGTATTTCAGTGAATACGTTTCATTTCCTTATTCCAGGCATGTGCAAGAGTTGATTGATTCCTTGAAAAGAGCAGATGGAGAATTTTCTATAAATCAATTGACTTATAAGAGGGACATTATGACGGTGGATTCCGCTTTTTTGGTCAATCATATAGAATGGGCATTCAAAGTCTGGCGGGAGCAACCTTGGGGAAAGCATGTTGATTTTGATACTTTCTGCGAATATATATTGCCTTATAGAATAGGGGATGAGCCGCTTTCTCTCTGGCGCAAAGAAATTTATGAGTGCTATAGCCCGATTTTGGATGAATTCAGGAAGACAGATGAGGCTGATAATCCTAAGGTTGCCGCCCAGTTGTTGATGGATACGTTGCGGAAAGCGAACTACCGGAATACGGCTCTTTTTCCGGTGGGGCCTCATTTGGGACCGGATGTACTGAAATGGCATACGGGCAGTTGCCGAGAGTTTACGGATGCCATGATATATGTGTTGCGGGCATTGGGCATTCCGTGCGGAGTAGATAGGGTGATGGTATTAGGAGACAACAATGCCTCTCATTTCTGGAATTTTGTTTTGGATAAGGAAGGAAAGACATACATTGCAAATCTTCCTTATGAAGAAGTATGGAGCAAAGCGGAAGAATATAGCATTTCGAGGGGAAAAATGTACCGGGCAACCTATAGTATTGATAAGGAGGCGGTACGGAAACTGGGGAAATATTCCGATGTTTACCCGGCATTCCGACGTCCGTTCTTCCGCGATGTCACTGCACTTTATACCGGTAGCAGGAATTGGACTGTAGCTCTTCCGGATTCTTTGCTTTCCGGACAGTTTCGTGAGGGGGATATGGTGTATTTGTGCCTTGCCAACAGACTACAATGGCAACCTATAGGATATACTTTCTTTAAGAAGGGGGAGGCTCGTTTTGAGGATGTGGGAGGCGGGGCGGTCTTTACGCTGGCTGCCTGGAACGGAAAGGAATACGCTGCAGTATCTTCTCCTTTTCTTCTGGAGCGTGAAACCGGAAAGATACGGTTCATTGTTCCGGAAGCTGAAAAGCAGGAATTGGTCTTGTATAGGAAGTGCCATCTTACTTTGAGTGTTCTTTTCAATGACCGGATGATTGGGGGAGTAGTGGAAGGAAGCGACCGGGCAGACTTTGGGTGGAAGGATACTCTACTTTTGATAAAGGAGGCTCCGTATCGGCTATATACTGTGGCCCGGTTGAAGTCTGATAAACCGTATCGGTATATGCGCTATAAGGGTGCTGACGGATGTTTCTGTAATATCTCGGAACTGGCTTTTTATGAGAATACGGAAGATACCATACCTCTATATGGGGAAATCATAGGTACTCCGGGAAGTTTTGAAGACAATACACATGAATATTTGAACGCATTTGACGGTAATCCGGATACTTCATTTGATTATATACATCCGGATGGAGGATGGACCGGGATGGACTTTGGAAGTCCCCATCGTGTGGAGAAGGTGGTGTATACTCCTCGTAATGAGGTGAATTTTATTTATAAAGGTAATTTGTATGAATTGTTTTATTGGGGTGGAGGAAAATGGAATTCTGTCGGGCGGCAAATGGCTGTGTCAGATTCTATTGTCTATTCAGGGTTTCAAGGTGCTTTATTTTATCTGAAGAATCACACAGCCGGTAAAGATGAACGGATTTTTGAATATAAAGACGGGAAACAAATCTTTTGGTGAATTATAGAATACTATTGAATATTTGATAGATAGAATGAATAATGTACGTAATCTATTGACTGGAAGTTTGGTCTACATTGCTTGTATAGTTTTATTGTCTTTGGCATGTAACGTTTCTTCCGGACTTCCTGTAGCTGATGTTATAGGGCAATGGCTCTATTTCGATAAAAGTGCATTGGTAGTTGCAGGATGTCTGTTGATGGCTGGATTGATGATGGAAAAAAGGTATTTTCTTTTTATACCGGTTTCGTGGGTATTGGTAATGCTGGGGGGCATTGAGGCTGTTTGGGGATTGAGTCAGCTTTATGGTTATGCTGTGTCCAACCATTCCTTGTATGTATTGACAGGTTCTTTCTTCAATCCGGGGCCTTATTCCGGCTATTTGGCCATGATACTTCCGGTCTGTCTGTATCAATGGCTGACCAAGAGGGGGGAGATTCTCTGCTCTGACCGGAATGATGGAAGAAGATGGGAAAAGGTGATGGATAAGGCTGGAACTATGGTCACTGGTGGTGTGATGCTGCTTATCCTTTGTGTGCTTCCGGCAGGAATGAGCCGTTCGGCATGGTTGGCGGCAGGAGTTTCCTGTCTGTGTGTATATGCTTGGCATATGGATTGGACGGATAAGTTCAGATTATTATGGCAGCAGCAAAGGCAGCGTGTGGTGATGGTAGTGGTCGGTGGATTCTGTGTCTTGCTATTGGCGGGCTATTTACTGTTTGTCTTGAAACCCGATTCTGCACGTGGCCGTCTTTTCATGTGGAAGATAACTTGTCGTGCCATTGCAGAAAAGCCGTTGACCGGATATGGGATTCATAATTTCGCAGCAGCCTATGGAAATGCGCAGGAAACTTATTTTGCAGCAGGTGATTATGAACCGTGGGAGGAACGTGTGGCGGGAAGTCCGGAATATGCATTCAATGAATATCTGCAGGCTGCGGTCGAACTGGGCATTCCTTTGGCGGTATGTCTATTGGTTGTGGTCGTGCTGTGTTTGTATAGGGGAGTCCGTAAAGGACGTTATGGTATCTGTGGGGCTATTCTTTCTTTGATTATATTCTCTTTTTCCTCCTATCCGCTACAACTTCCGGTATTTATCGTTACATTTGGAGGATTGCTTGTGGCGTGCTTGTCCGGTGCCGACCGTTGGCAATGGTTGGGGCTGGCTGTATCAGTAGGCATCATTGGCGGTTTTCGCCTGAAGAATGACTTGCAAGTGGAGCAGGCCTGTCGGGAGTGGATGAATGCGCGGGTGCTGTATAATGCAGGTGCGTATCAATCGGCAGAGAAAGAGTACGGGCGCCTTTATCCTCTGTTGAGGGACCGGGCATCTTTCTTGTTCGAATATGGGCATGGATTGCACAAGCAGCAGCAGTTCAGTAAATCCAACCGTATTTTGAAAGAAGCTTTACAGCGTAGTTGTGACCCCATGATACTGAATGTGATAGGCAAGAACTATCAGCAGATGGGTGATTGCTTGTCAGCGGAAGACTGGTTTATCCGTTCCACCCATCGTTTGCCGGGACGTATTTATCCCTATTATCTGCTTGCGAAGCTTTATGCGGAACCAAGCTTCAGGCAACCGGACAAGTTTGAAAAAATGAAGTGGATGGTATTGACGAAAGAGCCGAAAGTGCATTCTACGGCAATACGACAGATGAGGGAGGAAATAAAAAAGATTCAGCTTATTTTTGTCCATATTAAAAAAGATGAATAAAAACGGAAAGTGTTAATAATGAGTGAACTAATTGCTAAAGTGCTATGAAAAAAGTGTCCACATGCAAATATCGGTTCGTTTTTTTGAAACGATTAATTTTATCAATTTATAATTGAGTATGAATATGAAGACACAGAACTATCGATACCTGCTATGCATGGCCGTTGCCCTGCTTGCCGCCTGCTCCGATGCCGGAAAGGGAAAAGAGTCCGAGGAAGGGGTGGCAACCGTCCTGCCAAGTGAAAGCAATGAAGTGACCGTGAAAGTCCTGAAGCGGGCGACCTTTGAGCATGAACTGGTGAGCAACGGAAAAGTAACCGCCGGTGCCATGGCGGATTTGCGTTTTGAGACCACCGGTGTAGTGGCACACATCTACGTGAAGAACGGTGACCCGGTGCGCAAAGGGCAGAAACTTGCCGAACTGGATAAGTTCCGTCTGAAGAACAAGACCGCGCAGGCCAAGGATGCCTTGGAAAAAGCGGAACTTGAGTTGCAGGATGTATTGATAGGGCAAGGCTATCCGGTGGGGGATGCCTCCAAAGTACCTGCTGACATCATGAAGCTGGCCCGCGTGAGGAGCGGTTACGACCAGAGCCTCGCCCAGTATGAGCTTGCCGCGTATGAAGAGGAACACGCCACGCTGGTTGCGCCTTTTGACGGGGTAGTGGCGAACCTGTTCTCCAAACCGTTCAACGAGGCAAGTACCTCGGAAGCCTTCTGCTCCATTATCGGCACTCAAGGTATGGAGGTGGACTTCACGGTGCTGGAAAGCGAACTGCCGTTGATAAAGAGTGGCGACAAGGTGATTGTTACCCCTTATTCGGATGCCGGCTTTAGGCAGGAGGGGCGCATCACCCAAATCAATCCTCTGGTGGATGACAAGGGGATGGTTAAGGTGAAGGCTGCCGTCAATGGCAAGGGACGGCTGTTCAGTGGGATGAACGTGAGGGTGAACGTGCACCGCTCTCTGGGCGGACAGCTTGTAATCCCGAAGAGTGCCGTGGTGTTGCGTTCGGGCAAGCAGGTGGTGTTTACCCTGAAAGACGGAAAGGCGCAGTGGAACTATGTGCAGACCGGTCTGGAGAATGCGGAAAGCTATAGTATGGCCGACGATGCCCTGAAAGAAGGCGATACGGTCATTGTGACGGGAAATGTGAATCTGGCACATGAAGCATCGGTGAAGGTGGTTGATAGATAATGAGTGATAAGTGGTAATTCAAAATTCATAGTTCAATTGATAAAGTTTTTGATACAGCGGCCTATTGCCGTACTGATGGCATTTACAGCATGCTTCATTGTCGGGCTGGTGACTTACTTCACCCTGCCGGTATCCCTGCTGCCCGATATAGCCATTCCGGAAATTACCGTGCAGGTGTCGGCGCAGAATACCTCGGCGCGTGAATTGGAGAATACGGTGGTGAAACCGCTTCGCCAGCAGCTTATCCAGGTGGCGAAACTGAAGGACATGGACAGCGAGACGCGCGATGGTGCAGGCATCATCCGCCTGGGCTTCGACTTCGGTACGAATACCGACCTTGCCTTCATAGAAGTGAACGAGAAGATTGACGCCGCCATGAACTATCTGCCCAAGGACGCCGAACGCCCGAAGGTGATAAAGGCAAGTGCGACGGACATTCCCGTCTTCTACCTCAACCTGACCCTAAAAAACGACAGTGCATACGGCAAGGTGGACGAACGCGCGTTTCTTGATTTGTGCGAGTTTGCCGAAAATGTCATAAAGCGTCGCATCGAGCAGTTGGCGGAAGTGGCAATGGTGGATGTCACGGGTTTGGTCGAACGCCAGTTACAGATTGTGCCCGACCCGGATAAGCTTGCTGTGTTGGGGCTCTCCATTGAAGACATAGAAAACGTGCTGGCGCAAAACAACGTGGAGCCGGGCAGCATGACCGTGCGCGACGGCTACTACGAATACAACATTAAGTTCTCCACCCTGCTGCGGACAGAGGAGGACGTGAAGGGCATCCTGCTGCGAAAGGAAGGACGTATCATCCGCTTGGGAGACTTCTGCCGGGTAGAGATTGTTCCTGCCAAGGAGAAAGGTGTCTCCATGAGCAATGGCAAGCGTGCCGTTACCCTTGCCGTCATCAAGCAGGCGGACGAGAATATGGAAGACATGAAGCTTGCCATCAACAGCACGATGGACTACTTCAAGAAAGTATATCCCGACATTGATTTTAGCATCAGCCGTAACCAGACGGAGTTGCTGGACTATACCATCTCCAATCTTCAGCAAAATTTGTCGTTGGGTTTCCTGTTCATCTGCATTGTGGCGGTACTCTTCTTGGGGGATGTCAAGTCGCCGTTCATCATCGGCCTGAGCATGGTGGTGTCCATTGTAATCTGTTTCTTGTTCTTCTATCTGTTCAGGATGTCGCTCAATATCATTTCTCTGTCCGGATTGATTCTAGCGTTGGGTATGATGATTGACAGCAGCATCATTGTCACGGAAAATATTTCGCAGTACCGCGAACGGGGTTATTCGTTGAGGCGGGCTTGCGTGACGGGAACGAGTGAGGTGGTGACGCCCATGCTGAGTTCGTCGCTGACCACTATTGCCGTATTTGTGCCGCTGATATTCATGAGCGGCATTGCAGGGGCGTTGTTCTACGACCAGGCATTCTCTGTTACGGTGGGGTTGCTGGTTTCCTACTTCACGGGTATCATGCTGCTGCCGGTCCTCTATATGCTGGTCTACCAGACGGGGTTGCGCGGCAGGTCGTGGTTCTCCCGCATCCGCATCAACAATCCGTTGAAGGAACATACGCTGGACCGTTTTTATGATGCGGGCATCGACTGGGTATTTTCCCATAAGACGGTAAGTATCATGTTCTGTGTGGTTTCTATTCCTCTTTGTGTCTTTCTGTTCTATTCCATAGCCAAGGAGCGTATGCCGCAGATAGACCAGAATGAACTGATAGTCCACGTGGAATGGAACGAAAATATACATGTGGACGAGAACCGGCATCGTGTGAATGTGCTGTTCGGACAGTTGTTGGACAAGACTGTGGAACAGACGGCTGCCATAGGCCAGCAGGACTATCTGCTGAACCGTGAGCAGGCTCTCTCTTCTTCGGAGGCGGAATTGTATTTCAAGACTTCCTCGCCTGACGGGATTGCTCCCTTGCAGAAGCAGGCGGGCGAGTGGCTGACACGGGAATATCCGTTGGCGACAGTCTCCTTTTCTCCACCCGAAACCGTGTTCGAGAAGCTTTTCGTGACCGGGGAGGCCGATGTGGTGGCGGGACTTTATGCCCGCAATAAGGAGAAGGCGCCGGCGGCGGAAGAATTGCGCGGACTGGAACAACAGTTTGCGGAGCTTACGGGGACAGCGCCCGTAGGCATCGCTTTCGAGAACCAGCTCGACATAAGCATCCTTCAGGAAAGGCTGTTGCTCTATGACGTTTCGTATGACGGGCTTTACCGTACGTTGCGGACAGCGTTCAAGGAGAACAGCGTAGCTATGCTCCATTCCTACCAGCAATACCTGCCTATCAGCATTGTGGGCGAGGAGCGGACAGTGAACGAGGTGCTGCAGCAGACATTGATACAGACCCGTCCGGACAGTAAGGGCGAAGTGGAGCATATTCCGCTTCGGGAGCTGGTAAAGGTGCGTCCGGCCGAGGATTTGAAAACGATTACGGCAGGACGCAACGGTGAATATATACCGTTCCGTTTCTATGAAGTGGACGATGCTCCGGAGTTGATGGAAAAGGTGAAGCGGGAGGCAGATGCCACGGGTGACTGGGATACGGCCTTCTCCGGCAGTTTCTTCTCCAACCGCCAGATGCTGGACGAGTTGGTGGTGATTCTTTTCATCTCTATCCTGCTGATGTATTTCATTCTTGCCGCCCAGTTCGAAAGCTTCGTGCAGCCGCTCATCGTGCTGCTGGAAATTCCGATAGATGTGGCGTTTGCCCTGCTTCTGTTGTGGATATGCGGGCATACCCTGAACCTGATGTCCGCCATCGGACTGATTGTGACGTGCGGTATCATCATCAACGACTCCATCCTGAAGCTGGATGCCATTAATGAATTACGGAAAGAGGGGATGCCGTTGCTCGAGGCCATCCACGAGGCGGGGCGCAGAAGGCTCCGGCCCATCATCATGACATCGCTCACCACCATTTTCGCTATGGTTCCGCTGCTGTTCTCGTTCGACATGGGCTCGGAGCTGCAGAAGCCGCTTTCCATAGCGATGATTGGGGCGATGTTCGTGGGGACACTGGTCAGTCTGTTCATCATCCCGTTGATATATTGGTTTATTTATAGAAAAGAAAGAGCATGAAGAAATCAAGTCTTATACTTTTGTTCAGTCTGGGAGCCCTTTCCGCTTTTGCCCAACAGCGGATAACGCTCGATTTGCAGCAGACCATTGCCCTGGCGAATGACAGTTCGCTGGAAGCCTTCCGCACCAAGAACATGTATCTGGCCGGTTATTGGGAATACCGCACCTATAAGGCAAACCGCCTTCCCAGCCTGACGCTGAACATGACTCCGGCACAGTACAACCGTGATATCACCAAGCGTTACGACTCCGAACAGGACCTTGACATCTATCGCAGCCAGCAATCCTTCTATGCATACGGCAATCTTGCCGTCAGACAGAATTTCGACTTGACGGGCGGTACGTTCTATCTGGATACGGAGCTGGGCTATATGCGGAGCTTCGGTGGAAACAAGTATACCCAGTTCACCAGTGTTCCGGTTCGTTTGGGCTACTCGCAGAGTCTGGTCGGTTACAATCCTTTCCGTTGGGAACGCAGGATTGAGCCGCTGAAGTACGAAAAGGTGAAGAAGGAGTATATTTACAATGCAGAGCGAGTATCCGAGCAGGCCACTACCTATTTCTTTGCGCTTGCCATGGCACAGGCGGAATATGACTTGGCCAAGGACAATGCCGTCTCCACCGATACCCTCTACCGCATCGGCATGCAGCGCTTGAAAATAGCCGCCATCAGCCGTGCCGACCTGCTGACGCTGAAACTCGACGTGGTGAATGCCCGCAATACTTTGCAGAATGCCGCCAGTGCCTTGAAGCGCGCCATGTTTTCGTTGGCATCTTTCCTGAATATGGAGAAGAACACGGATATCAGGGTGTCGCTTCCGGGACGTCCGAGGGCGCTGACCATACCGGTTGATGAGGCTTTGCTGGCCGCTCAAGCCAACAATCCGGAATTTCTGGGGCTTCGTCAGGAAGTGCTGGAAGCCGAGCAGACAGTAGACAAGACGAAGAAGGAATCGCGCTTCAACGCCAGCATCAACGCCAGCGTCGGCTTCAACCAGGTGGCAGAGAAATTTGGTGAAGCATACAGGCATCCCATGCAGCAGGAGATGGTGTCGGTCAGTGTCTCCATTCCACTGGTGGATTGGGGCGTGAGGAAAGGCAAATACAACATGGCGAGGAACAATCTGAACGTGGTGAAGACTTCTGCCCGGCAGAGTGAAATCAGCATTGAGGAGGAGGTTATCATGACCGTCAGTGACTTCAACGTCCAGCAAGCCCTCGTCGCCAGTGCCGAAGAGGCCCTCGACCTTGCCATCCTGGCGTATAACGAAACCCGCCAGCGCTTCATTATCGGCAAGGCAGACATCAACAGCCTGACCCTCTCGCTGAACCGCCAGCAGGAAGCGCAACGCAATTACATCTCCGCCTTGCAGGACTACTGGCTGAATTATTACAAGATACGGAAACTGACGTTGCACGACTTTGCCAGCGGATTTTCGCTGTCGGAAAAATTTGATTATAATAACTGATGAAACGAGTTTCTTCCTTCACCGTCATAGTGGCGTTTGTCTGCCTTGCTTTGGTAGGGGTGGCGTTGATACCGCTGCTCCCCGTCAAGCTGAATCCGTCACGCAGCCTGCCCGGCTTCACGGTGGGTTTCAGCATGCCTGGCACTTCGTCGCGGGTGGTGGAGATGGAAGTGACCAGCAAGCTGGAATCCAAGCGGCTGAACTCCACCTCGGGCAACGGCTACGGCAACATTACTGTGGAGCTGGACAAGCATGCCGATGTCGAGGCAGTCCGCTTCGAAGCTTCCACCATCATCCGGCAGACGTGGCCCCAATTGCCCGAAGGTGTCAGCTATCCCACCATTCACATGAAAGTGCCCGACGAGAACGCCTCACGCCCCTTCATGTCCTTCACCCTGAACGCCCCCTCCACCCCGATATTGATTCAGCAGTATGCCGAGGAGCATATCAAGCCGCGGCTGGCAAATATTCCGGGTATCTATAAGGTGGAACTCAGCGGTGCCACGCCCATGGAGTGGAGACTGGAATATGACAGTGAACAGTTGCGCTTGCTGGGTGTGGCACTGTCGGACATCAGCGAGGCAGTACAGCGGCATTACCGGAAGGAATTTCTGGGTACGCACAATGTGGATACAGGTAACGGTAGCCGGGAATGGATACGCCTGGCACTGGTGCCGGAGAGCAACTCCCTTGGTTTTAATCCTGCTGCCATCACCGTGACGGCTACCGACGGGAAACTGCTCCGCTTGGACGAACTGGTGTCGGCTGTCCGTATGGAGGAGGAGCCGCAAAGCTATTACCGCATCAATGGGCTGAATTCCGTCTATCTATCCATTACTGCGGAAGAAACTGCCAACCAGTTGCAACTGAACCGTGCCGTGATGGACGAGATGGAAGCTGTTCGGCAGGTACTTCCTGTCGGATATGAAGTGCATACCAGCTATGATGCGACCGAGTACATACGGGAAGAACTGGACAAGATTTACTTCCGTACCGGTTTGACGGTACTCATCCTGCTTGTATTCGTATGGCTCATTACTCGTAAGTTGAAATATCTTTTTCTGATAGTTACCAGCCTGGCTGTAAATATAGCGGTGGCACTTATCTTCTACTACCTCTTCGGACTTGAGATGCAGCTTTATTCGCTGGCGGGTATCACTGTCTCGCTGAATCTAGTGATAGACAGCACCATTGTCATGACCGACCACATTCTGCATCGGCGTAATCTCAAGGCCTTCCTGTCGGTGTTGGCGGCAACCCTCACTACGATGGGTGCGCTTGTTATCATTTTCTTCCTTGACGAGAAGATACGGCTCAACCTGCAGGACTTTGCAGCGGTAGTGATCATCAATCTGGCTGTTTCCTTGATGGTGGCGTTGTTCTTTGTTCCGTCGATGATTGAGAAGATAGGACTGGTGAGGCGGATTACGGGGAAGAAGAGGCGTCTTGTCTTGCCGGGGCTGACGCAAACATTCAAAACAAGGTTGGGACGGATTTTCAGACGTTTCCCCGTTTATTTCTCCTGCTGTTACTCTGCTCTCATCCGTTTTCTATGCCGTTGGCGCTGGGCTGTATGCCTGCTGTTACTGTTGGGTTTCGGTCTGCCCGTTTTTCTGTTGCCCGGCAAACTGGAAGGAGGGGGAAAATGGGAAGCTGCTTACAATAAGGTATTCGGTTCGGATACCTATAAGGAGTCGGTGAAACCCGTTGTGGACAAGGCGCTGGGCGGCAGCTTGCGGCTTTTCATACAGAAGGTGTACGAAGGCAGTTACTTCACCCGTAATGAGGAGGTGGTGCTCTATGCCAACGCCAACCTTCCCAATGGCAGCACCCTCGAGCAGATGAACACTTTGATGAAACGTATGGAGACCTACCTCAGCCGGTTCAAGGAAATCAGGCAGTTTCATACTTCCATTTACAGCCCCCGGCGTGCCAGTATGCAGATTTATTTCAAGAAGGAAGTCCGGAACAGCGGTTTTCCCTATACACTGAAAGCCAATATGATAAGCAAGGCACTGGAACTGGGAGGCGGCAGCTGGGGCATCTACGGATTGCAGGACCAGGGGTTCAGTAATGACGTCCGCGAGAGTGCCGGCTCCTACCGCATCAGGATGTACGGCTACAACTACGACGAACTCTATGAGTGGGCGGAGAAGCTGAAGGCCAAGCTGCTGACGCACCGGCGTATCAAGGAAGTGCTCATCAATTCGGAGTTCTCCTGGTGGAAGGATGACTATCAGGAATTCTACTTCAACCTGAACAAGGAGCGCATGGCGCAAGAGGGCATCGACGCGCAAGTGCTTTTCTCTGCGGTGCGCCCCATCTTTGGCAAGAATCTGGAGATTGGTTCGGTAGCGGCCGAGCAGGGGATGGAGAAAATCAAGCTCTCTTCCCGCCAGTCTGCCGAATATGACATCTGGGCAATGCAGTTCTTTCCCTATGGAGTAGGAAACGGCAAGCATTACAAACTTTCCGAACTGGCTACTGTGGAAAAGGGACAGATGCCGCAGGAGATTGCCAAAGAAAACCAGCAGTACCGCCTCTGCCTGCAATACGAATATATCGGCTCCAATGAGATGGGCAACAAGATACAGAAACGTGACCTGGAGGAGTTCAACAAACTGTTGCCGATGGGTTATACAGCCGAGTCGGACAGCAACAGTTGGTCATGGGGCGAGAAGGACAACCGCCAATACCTGCTTCTGCTGGTGGTGATAGCCATCATCTTCTTTACGACCAGCGTTCTGTTCAACTCCCTGAAGCAGCCGCTTGCCATCATCTTTGTGATTCCGGTTTCTTATATCGGGGTATTTCTTACTTTCTATTGGTTCCGGCTGAACTTCGACCAGGGCGGTTTTGCCTCGTTCGTCCTGCTGTGCGGCATCACGGTGAATGCCAGCATCTATATCCTGAACGAGTACAACAGCATCCGACGTCGTTTCCCCCGTCTTTCCGCTCTTCGTGCCTACGTCAAGGCGTGGAATGCGAAGGTCGTTCCTATTTTCCTCACGGTAGTTTCTACCATTCTGGGATTTATCCCTTTCATGATAGGTGAGGACAAGGAGGCTTTCTGGTTTCCATTGGCGGCGGGTACCATTGGCGGACTGGTGATGTCCGTCATCGGTATCTTCTTTTTCCTGCCGGTTTTTGTGCTGAAACAGCGTGATTTTCTTAGGAAATGATTACTTTTGCTCGATTTTGTTACCAGAATGGATACTTGAATTTTAAATATGGAAAGTGCGGAGTACTCTTTGGATGAGTTATTATGTCAGTCTCTTCTGTTGTTTCGTCAGTATCGGTTTTATGATGCTCCGGAATGTGGAGAAAAGGCATTCCGGATATTGGAGGAAGCCCATGTATGGATGGGGCGTACGCAAGAGTGTGTGGATATGGCGAAATGGGGGTGCGTGATAGAGTGTCTTGCGCAGAAATACTACATAGAAGATGATACGGATGCGATTCTGGAAGAAATTGATGCTGCCTTGGTTGCGCATTGGAAGAGGATAGAGAAAATCCATGCAGAAGTCACCACCGTTTATTTATGGCTGGGGTACTATTTCCTGCTACGTTTCAGAAACCGGGAATCCCGTTCCCATTCCCGTTGTAAACAGATAATGTCCAGCTTGTTGTGTGCTTTGGTCGAAATCTTCCGTAAGGTGGAGAAGGGGGGAGCCCCGACAGAAGTCTTGTCACATCTTTCGGTAGATGTTTGGGGAGAGACCGTCTGCTGGATGGAGCAGGTACATGATTCCCGTCTTTGCGAGAAGCAGTCGTCAGCTTTGCTGGCACAACTCTATAACCTGAAAAGTGTGGAGTTGGAAAAAGGTCCGGGAAAGCAGGATGCTTTGCTCCAGCAGATTCTGGAGTTTTATTGCTTTTAAGGGAAAATTATCTCTGCTTAGTTTTATCATTTCTGCTTCCACACTTCCACCTACTTCCTGCATCCCTTTATTCATCGGCATTACAAGTGCTGTGGAAGCAACTCAAAAAGGTGGAAGCAACTTTTGCTTCCACAGCGGAAATACGCCGAAAAGTAAGTTAATATCTTGTTTGTTAGTGTATTAATAGAATGTACAGCATTTTGCAAATATCTTGTTTACACGATATGCGTTTCGTGTAAACACGGTATTAACTTCGTAAAAGACCGTTTACCGATAGACTGCAGCTGGGCTCATAATAGGAATAAGATAGGTGCACAGTATGGGGAAACTATGAGTATAATAGGTGTTCAACGGTTATGAAGCACCTTGTTGACGGTCGTTAGTCGAGTGGTTGACGGCCGTTGGCAGAGCGCATCACGGCCGATAGGCGCTGATAACTCCGTACAGAAAATGGAAAGGAAGCCTATGTAAGGGGAAACAAGCTCTGAGCTATTTGTTTTGTTTGTCACATTTATCTTGTTTTTGTACATTGTTGAAGCGGTTTTTTGTATCTTTGAAGGGAGAGGCCGTAAAAAAGCTTATTCTCATCCAAAGTTTAATTATATATACATGGATTATGAAGCGATGTATAGTACTGTTCATAACATTCTGCTGTGCAGTTGTTTCTAATGCGCAGACAAATGGCATTGTGACTGATGGGGAAAAAGGATTGCCGTTGGCTGGTGTGAATATTTATCTCCAAAAGGATTCTGTGTATACGCAATGATAATCTGGTAAAGAACATGTTCATATGAAAAAACTGTTATATCTTGGGCTTTTGTCCGTTTGTGTACTGTTAGGTTCTTGCGTAGAGAAGAACGTATCCAATGTTTTTGATAAGGTAGAGAGGTATATGGATGTATATCCTGACAGTGCATTACTGCTGTTGGAGCAAATTCCTCATCCGGAGAAGCTTCGTGGAAAGCAGCGGGCAGACTATGTGCTGCTGTTGACACAAGCCCGTGATAAGAACTATCTGGATAGCATGCAGTCGGATTCGTTGATAAAGTTGGCGGTAGATTATTATAAGAATGGGGGTGATAACGTGAAAGCGGGGAAGGCATTGTTTTATTATGGCAAAGTGATGGATTTGCAGGGGAATGATACGCTGGCTATGCAAGCCTATTTGAATGCTTTGGCTAAATTGGAGAAAACGGAAGAGTATAAGCTACAAGGCTTGGCATATGAGTATATCGGTATTTTGAATGCAGATAGAAAGCTACACAAAGATGCTCTTGATAATTATCAAAGTTCGGTATATTGTTTTCAAAAGGCAGCCGATACTTTAGGGGTTATATATGCTTATCGGGATATTGCTCGTATTTATTATGTAGAACAACAATATGACAGTGTTTATAACTACATCAATAGGGCTTTGTCCTTGTGTGAAGAAAAGAAAGGATGTATCGATTTTGAACGAGTAACTCCTTCTTTGTTACAAGTAAAAGGAATTGCAAAAAGAAATGAGGGAGATTTGGAAAATGCAATAATCTTGTTGAAAACTGCGGTAGAGACTGAACAAGATAGGCATTCTATGCATCACTGTTCAATGTCATTGGGGAACATTTATTTAAATCAAAATAAGTTGGATGAGGCAAAAAGATATTTTACTTTAGCTTTGAAATCAGAAAGGCCTCGTACTCTGGCAGGGGCATACCACTATTTGTATCTGTTGGAAAAGAGGCAGAAAAAGTATGCAATGGCTCTCTATTTCAAAGAGAAGTCTGATTCGTTGTTGTCCGTTGACCTGGATGCTAAACAAGCATCTCAAATTTTGACTTTGCAACGTAAATATGAAAAAGGAAAGCTTCTTTTAGAAAAGCAACAAGTTGAACACGAAAAGAAAATACAGTTTTATTTTGGGATGGTAATCGTTTTATTTATTATCCTATTATGTCTTGTTTTGTATTTTCTTTTAAGAAAAAGATACAAAGAGATGTTCCGGAAAAATATGCAAGTAATAAAGGAGAATGAGTGCATGATTAAACGATATGTTTATGAACTTGATGTGTTGAAACAAAAAACAGGTGAAACAGCGGAAACAAATAGAGAGAAGGTTGGTAAATTGAATCAAAAGATTTTGCTGTTGGAGAGTGAGAATAAAAAAATACGTGAAAATGTATGTGTAAATGGTGTTTATCTCTTGGATCAATTGAAGAAGGAAAAGCTGATTGTGAAGAATATGACCAAACAAGAGAAAGAACAGCTCCTTGAATACATGGATTTGATATATGGTAATTTGATTTCTCGGTTAAAGAAAGAATTTAAATTAACGAGTGGTAACCTGATATTGATAGCTTTGCTTAAAGTTGGTTTCACTACCACTGAGATGATGTTTACTTTTGACTGCGAGATGAATTCTATTTTTACGAAAAAACGGAGATTGAGGGAGAGCTTAAATTTGGATACTACTGATAAATTGGAAGAATTTATAACTCTTTATTAGAAGAACTTCTTGCTTTTCGTCCACTAACTTAGTAGCTTTTTTTTAGTATTTTCTTGATATATAGTTTGTTATTCTCTTTTGTGTTGTCCACTTGTACTTTCCCTAAGAAGTGATTAAATGGCTATCTTTGTTACATTCAAAACTAAAGATACTATGAAATCATTTTTTATTTTGTTAAGTTTATACTGCTTCTTTGTGGTAAATGTAGTGAATGGAAAGTCAGTAACTTTTCCTTCAAGAGTAGAAATCATCATGGATGAGGATTTTGATTTACCGGATGGTCCGGGGAATGGTCACCGTTCTATTCCTCCAGTGACTCCTTTTTTAGCATTTTTGAATGATGACCACTCCATTGACTTGGAGTTCTATCAATCTATAGGTGAGATTGAAATTGTAATTTCTCAGAATGGGGATGTTGTTTACTCTTCTACTGAGAATATTGACTCTCCAATATTGAGAAAAGTACAATTACAGAAAGGCTTAGTTGGTGATTTTTTACTTGAGATAAAAGGTTTGGATGGAGCTTATGCATTCGGTAGATTTACTATTCATTAATAATGGCTATATAGCACTATGAAACAAATCTCATTTTGCATCACTTGTATGAATCGGCTTAAACATTTACAAGAAACTTTGGAGAAGAATATTCTTGATAATTTCTTAGTAGATGAGGTCGAGTTTGTTGTGCTGGATTATAATTCGCAAGATGGATTAGAAGAATGGATTGCTCAATCTATGATGAAATATATTGAGATGGGTATTCTTGTCTATTATAGGACTACTGAACCAGCTTATTATCGACGCAGCCATAGCAGGAATATGGTTTTCAGATTGGCAGAAGGAGAAGTAGTATGCAATTTGGATGCAGATAATTACTTAGGTAGAGGGTTTGCAGAGTTTATGTTAAAAGAATTTAACAATAAAGAGCGTCTATTTTATA
>ERZ773181.901-NODE-901-length-28311-cov-4.986658_pt1 | contig 28311 bp, 16 predicted proteins | sample MGYA00581001_ERZ773181 | MGnify/ENA primary metagenome ERZ773181 (study PRJEB29015, sample SAMEA2737780) | human gut metagenome | biome: human gut; feature: human-associated habitat; material: faeces | place: China | collected 2012 ...
TATAGCTTAGGCTCTTTGCCGGTTATTGCCTTTATCGCTTTTTTCAGCTTTTCAAGTTCAAGTGTTACAAGATAGGACATATTGAAGCGCGGATAAACAATGGAGTATTTCTTTAAATTTGTCTTTGAAAATGTGAAATGCGTCATGGATATCACGTTCCTTTCTGATTAAAAGGTAAACCAACAAAGCGGTAAAATCAAGCACCAAAGAGGCTCATTTGTGTAGAAAGAGGACTGCCTTGTTTGTGCATTGCTACAAATAATATGTGAGAAATATAGAATACAGCCGCTGCAATTTGTAAGGCACTTCCTTTTGTACATAAAACGTCCGCGATTTGTGACAAATGCCGACCTCCCGGCATAGTATGTAAGGAAAGCCGGACTTTCAGAATAACAAATTAAAGGAAGGGCTAAGCTTATGTTAAACACTCAGATGCAGTGCAGCGGCGGAATGTCATGCGGAAGGCTTGTCTGCCTTTTTCTCATACCGGCTGCCGAACACGTTGCCGATCTTCACGCCCAGAGCGGACAGCAGGCAGGTGCAGATGCCGATAAACGCCGCCGCCAGCCAGATGTTCACGCTGCCGACCATGGCAAGGGAAATGCCGACGGCCAGCGCGTCTATGGAAGTGGCCACGGCCATGAGAAACATGGTCTTGACGGACAGGTCGGCGTCCTTTTCCGGGTCGTCGCCGGATTCGTCTTCCTTCTCCAGCGCTTCCTTCAGCATGTTGATGCCGATGATGACCAGCAGACCGAAGGCAACCCAGTGGTCGAACGCTTCAATGGCTTCGGCAAACAGCGAGCCAAGGAAAAAGCCGGTCACGGGCATCAGCATCTGGAAGCCGCCGAACCAGAGGCCGATGGTCAGATAGTGCTTCCACTTCAGCTTCTGCGTAGTTCACATACACCAGAGCCGACTTGCCGAACAGTTCGGGAGCCTTTGTCGCGTCCTGGATGATGAGGTGCGACATGATACATACCGCAGCCATCTCATAGAGGCGACGTGCCACGAAGTCCAGCAATTCTTGATTCTGTGCCTCTTTCACCGCATTGGTGCAGGCTTCGAACTTGTTGGTCATCTCTTTGATGCGGTCCATCAACGGTTGCATTTCTTCGCTGCACGGCACTTGCTCGTAGTCGCGCAAGGTGGCAGAGTATGAGCCGTTTGTTACATAGCGGATAGCAGCTACGGTCTGCAACTGAGTAGTACCTTCGTAGATAGAAGTGATACGTGCATCACGATAGATACGTTGGCAAGCATACTCCAGCATGAAGCCCGAACCGCCGTGAATCTGGATGCTGTCGTAAGCATTCTGATTGGCATATTCAGAGTTCATACCTTTTGCCAGCGGAGTGAAGGCGTCGGCAAGTTTGGCATACTTCTTTTGTTCCTGGCGTTCTTCCGGAGTCAGTTTGCGTTCGCGAGCAATGTCGTCCAGCGCTTTGTAGATGTCAACGTAGCGGGAAGTCTGGTACAGCAAGGAGCGTCCTGCATCCAACTTGGCTTTCATAATAGCCAGCATGTCATATACAGCCGGGAATTCGATGATAGCCTTGCCGAACTGCTTGCGGTCTTTGGCATAAGCCAGACCTTCGTTGTAGGCAGCTTGTGAAAGGCCTACCGACTGTGCGGCAATACCCAGACGGGCACCGTTCATCAAAGCCATAACGTATTTAATCAAACCAAGCTTGCGGTCGCCGCAAAGTTCTGCCTTTGCATTCTTGTAAACCAGCTCGCAGGTGGGAGAGCCGTGGATACCCAGCTTGTTCTCGATGCGGCGCACGTCTACACCGCCTTCATTCTTATCGTAGATGAACATGGACAAGCCACGTCCGTCTTTGGTACCCTCTTCTGAACGTGCCAGTACGAGGTGGAGATTGGCGTCACCGTTAGTAATAAAACGCTTCACGCCGTTCAGGCGCCAGCAGTTGTTGGCCTCGTCATAGGTCGCTTTCAGCATTACGCTCTGCAAGTCGGAACCGGCATCCGGTTCTGTCAGGTCCATAGACATGGTCTCTCCGGCGCAGACACGCGGTATAAAACGGCTGTGCTGGTCTTCGTTACCGAATTCGTAGAGCGTTTCGATACAGTCTTGCAGTGACCAGATGTTACCGAAACCGGCATCGGCGGCGGCAACGATTTCCGCACACATGGTGTACGGAGTAATCGGGAAGTTCAAGCCACCGAAACGGCGCGGCATGGTCATACCGTTCAATCCGGCTTTTACCATGGCGTCGAGGTTCTGCTTGGTGCCGCTGGCATATTCCACACGGCCGTTGGCACAGTGGGGACCTTCTTCGTCCACGCCCTCGGCATTGGGAGCGATAATCTCTCCGGTAATCTCTCCGGTGATTTCAAGTACCTTGTCAAAAGAGTCCATAGCATCCGCATAGTCCTGCGGGGCATAGTCATACTTGTCTTTGTCTTGGTAACCGCGTTCTTTCAGTTCGCAGATACGTTCCATCATCGAGTTGTTCAGATGATACTTCAATTCGGGAACTTCGGTATAAAAATTTGCCATAATTTCTTGGTTATTTAGGTATTCTGAAGTATAGGGGTATGGTGAATTTCACTCGCTTGGCCTCTCCGTCCTGATAGCCGGGCGACCAGCGGTAGACGTCGGCAATGGCCTCGAAAGCGCGTATGGCTTCTTTGTCGATGTCATAGCGCACGGACTGGAGAATTTGGGGATGGGTCATCTTGCCTTCTTCGTCTACAACGAATCGTAGGATTACCCTTCCTTCTGCCTTTTGCTTCCAGGCGTCTTCCGGATATTTGGTAACATTGGCCACCAGTTTCATGAGGTTCTCTATTCCACCGGGGAAGGATGGAAACATGAAATACGGCTGATGTTCCATTTCAGTTCCGTGCTCGTCGAACATCTTTCCACCGGTACACTGATTCTCTGAATAGTGTTCCTCTCTACGGAGTTTCCCGTCGGGATAGTACTGCAGGAGTGTTCCGTCAAGTTTACCATCGCTGTAGCTCCGGGCCAGATGTATGGCACCGTCGGGATAATACACCATGGTCTGCCCCTCCAGGCGGTTGTCTCTATATACTTCTGTCAGGCTGTCCTTGCCATTTGCATAGAATGATGTATGCAGGCCTTCCCTTATCCTTTTGCGGGGATTGCTTTTGTATTCGGAGAAATGCCAGACATCCTTCTTTTGTCCTTCCAAAGCATACTCTTCCACCTTGATGCACTTCTTGTTTATCTTGGAAACAAGAGCATACTTGACTGCCTGGATGGAGTCGTCCGTCCATTGGTAATTCTTGTCCAACCAGAGCTTTTCTTGAGCGATAGCGGAAGATATACCTGAAAGAAGAACAAATATAAGAATCAGCCCTTTCATGATTACCTTTATTGTTATTTACTGTGTGATTTATAATATTTTATCATCTTCGGGATAACCTCTTCCACCGTACCGTTGATGACATAGTCGGCAATCGTATTGATGGGAGCGTTCTCGTCATTGTTGATGGAGATGATAATACCACTTTCCTGCATACCGGCAATGTGCTGGATTTGTCCGCTGATGCCGCAAGCAATATACAGTTTGGGGCGGACAGTGACACCGGTCTGGCCAATCTGGCGGTCATGGTCGGCATAACCGGCATCGACGGCAGCACGGCTGGCGCCTACCTCTGCATGGAGTTCTTTGGCAAGCTCGAACAACATGTCAAAACCTTCCTTGCTTCCCATGCCGTAGCCGCCAGCAATCACGATGGGAGCGCCTTTCAGGTTGTGTTTTGCCTTTTCTACGTGGCGGTCGATGACTTTTACCACATAATCCGTCTCGGGCACGTACTTGGCAACGTCGTGGTTGATGACTTCGCCCTTATAGTCAGCGTCCAGTATCTCTTTCTTCATCACACCTTCGCGAACGGTTGCCATCTGCGGACGGTGCTCGGGATTCACAATCGTGGCAACGATGTTACCGCCGAATGCGGGACGGATTTGATACAGCAGGTTCTCGTAAACCTTGCCTTCCTTCTTGTCTTCGTGGTTGCCGATTTCCAGTGAGGTACAGTCGGCAGTCAGTCCGCTGGTCAAAGCGGAAGAAACGCGCGGGCCGAGGTCGCGACCGATAACGGTGGCGCCCATCAGGCAGATTTGCGGCTTTTCTTCTTTGAACAAATTGATGAGGACAGAGGAGTGGGGAAGGGAAGTATAGGGGAACAAGCCCGGAGCGTCGAATACGTGGAGTTTGTCTACTCCGAAGGGCAATACTTGCTTTTCAATGCCTGCCAGATTGTTGCCGGCAGCAACTGCCTCCAGTTGACAGCCCAACTGATTGGCTAATTTACGACCTTTGGTCAAGAGTTCGAGACTGACGTCAGCAACTGTTGTGCCTTCTATCTCTAAATATACAAATACATTATTCATAATCTTATCCTATCGTATGGTTAGCTAACAGTTCAACAATCAAATCTTCCACATCCTTGTCGCTGCCCGTCAGCGTTTTGCTTTCTTTGGCCTGGAATGAGATGTTCTGAATGGTCTTCACCTTGGTAGGCGAACCGCTCAGACCGCATTGTGCAAGGTCGCCGTTCACGTCGGCAACACTCCATTCCGTGATGTTCAGATAGGGATATTTCTCGTAGAGGCCGGCGTAGGCAAGCTCAGTGCCTTCCTTGGTGATGGCAGCTTTTTCCTGGGCACCGAGGGCGCGTTTGTACTTCTGCACCAGTTTGGCATTGCGCGGGCGGCAGGGAGCGGCACTTCCGTTTACGGTGATGACTATGGGCAGGGGAGCCTCAACGGTTTCCACACCACCGTCGATATGACGTTTCACGGTAATTTTCTTGGCGGCTTTATCCACGTTCAGAATCTCTTCTGCGTAGGTCACTTGCGTCAGCCCCAGCTTTTCGGCAACCTGCGGGCCTACTTGGGCGGTATCACCGTCGATGGCCTGGCGTCCGCCAATGATGACGTCATAGTCGCCTATCTTCTTGATGGCTGTGGCAAGGGCATACGAAGTGGCAAGCGTATCGGCACCTGCAAAGGCGCGGTCGGTCAGCAGATAGCCGTTGTCGGCACCACGGTAAAGTCCTTCACGAATAACTTCGGCTGCACGTCCCGGTCCCATGGTCAGGATGGTAACGGTGGAGCCCGGATGTTCATCTTTCAGTCGGAGAGCCTGTTCAAGAGCGTTCAGGTCCTCGGGGTTGAAGATGGCAGGGAGTGCCGCGCGGTTGATAGTTCCGTCGGCTTTCATGGCATCTTTCCCAACGTTGCGTGTGTCGGGAACTTGTTTTGCCAATACAACAATTTTCAAACTCATGCTATTAATTATTAGTATTAGTATTTCTTTGTATGTCAGTACCGGGAATAGGAGTAGTAGAATCCTGCTACTGAAATTGGCCGGTTAACTCATTATCAGCCTGCAAATTTACGGAAAGAGTTGGGTTTGACAAGAAAATGGGGTGAAAAATGCACAAGTTGAGGGATTTTGCGCAAATATCAGTTGGCTCTATATCTGTAAAAAAGGTAATAAAACCGGTAATTTATCTACCTTTCCGTTCCCGTTTCCTCTGTACTTTTGCAGCGTCTGGATGAGGTCTGCATAACGGGCAGCATCGGATAAACAAGCATTGCTACTTAAATGTTATTATAGAATATGTATATTGAAAAAGTAAATTCCCCTGCTGACGTGAAAAAGTTATCAGTCAGCGAAATGAACGGATTGGGTGGAGAAATCCGCCAGGTGTTGTTAAACAAGTTAAGCTCCCACGGAGGACACGTAGGTCCCAACCTGGGAATGGTAGAAGCCACCATAGCCCTGCATTACGTGTTCGATTCACCAACGGACAAGATAGTCTATGACGTGTCTCACCAAAGTTATACCCATAAGATATTGACAGGCCGCCGGGCAGCGTTTATGAATGCGGACGAGTATGACGAAGTCTCCGGATATTCCGAACCGTCGGAAAGCGAGCACGACTTCTTCGTCATTGGGCATACCTCTACCTCCGTCAGTCTGGCAAGCGGACTTGCCAAGGCGCGTGACCTGAAGGGGGAGGCGGGTAATGTGATTGCCGTCATCGGCGATGGCTCGTTGAGTGGAGGTGAAGCCTTCGAAGGATTGAATGTAGGTGCCGAACTGGGCACGAACTTCATCGTCATTGTCAACGATAACCAGATGTCCATTGCCGAGAATCATGGCGGGCTATACCGCAATCTGCAACAGTTACGCGAAACGGAGGGGCAGGCTCCCTGCAACTATTTTAAGGCAATGGGATATGATTATCTCTATGTGAAGGATGGCAATGACGTGGAGCAATTGATAGAGGCTTTCCGTGAAGTGAAGGACAAGAAGCATCCGGTTGTGGTACATATCAATACCTTGAAAGGTAAGGGATACAAATTGGCAGAAGAGCAAAAAGAACGTTTCCATTACAGTGTTCCGTTCGACCTTGAAACCGGCAATCTGACCGGTGAGTCTGGAGAGGGTGAAGACTATGCCGACCTTACCGCCGGTTATTTGTTGCAGGAGATGAAGAAAGACCCGACTGTGGTGGGCATCACCGCAGGTACACCTACGGTATTTGGCTTTACACCGGAGCGCCGCAAGGAGGCAGGGCGGCAGTTCATCGATATGGGCATTGCCGAAGAGCAGGCTGTTGCCATGGCTTCTGCCATTGCTGCCGGAGGTGGAAAACCGGTATTCGGGGTCTACAGCACCTTTATCCAGCGCGCCTACGACCAGTTGTCCCAGGATCTTTGCATCAACAATAATCCTGCACTGATTCTTGTCTTCTGGGGAAGCTTATCGAGTATGAATGATGTTACCCATCTTTGTCTTTTTGATATTCCGGTCATCGGTAATATTCCGAATATGGTTTATCTGGCACCTACTTGTCGTGAGGAGTATATGGCAATGCTGGAGTGGGGCATCCGTCAAACGGAACATCCGGTTGCCATTCGCGTGCCGGCCAATGGGGTTGTCCGCAGGAATGTAGAACCGGAGAAGGATTACGGCAAGATGCTGAACCGTTATGAGGTGTCCCATCGTGGAGAGAAGGTCGCCATATTGGGACTGGGCTCTTTCTATCAGTTGGGCGAAGCCGTGGCTGCCCGGTTGAAGGAAGAGAAAGGAGTGGATGCCACGCTTGTCAATCCTCGCTACATCACGGGTGTGGACGAGGCTTTGCTCGATGACCTGAAGCGCGACCATACACTGGTCATTACTCTTGAGGACGGAGTGCTGGACGGTGGCTTTGGCGAGAAGATTGCCCGTTACTACGGTCCGTCGGATATGAAGGTACTGAACTATGGTGTGAAGAAAGAGTTTATCGACCGTTACGATGTGGAGGAGCAGTTGAAGAAGAACCGGTTGACGGTTCCGCAGATTGTGGAAGATATCTGTAGGATTTGGTAAGAATTGAAAAAGGAGATGCATCAAACTGCATCTCCTTCTTTTATTTATTTAATACCCAGTTTCTTGGCAATATCCTTAGGCAGTGCATCCTTGTGCACAATGATGTTCATTGTTTTATAGCGCACGAAAGCTTTGGAAGCATACCACAGTCCTTTGTACTTTCCGGCTTCACCCCAAGAGTTCTTTACCATATAGTATTCGTTGCCTTCCTGGTCTTTGGCTATACCGTAAATCAGCATACCGTGGTCGTCAGTAGTTTCCCAGTTGTCGTATGCCAGCTGGCGCTCTTCTTGTGTGCACCACTTCTGCGGTTGAGGCTTGCTGTTCAGTTTCTTTTCTTCGGGTTTCATTTTCAGCCAGTGTGCCATGTCCGAACCGCTCAGTTCTTGCACCTTTTCTGCATCGGGCATTACGGCTATACCGTCGCGTGTGAAGCCTTGTTCGCTTACGTCACTACCCCATGCAATGGTGTAACCCTTATTGATAGCGTTGTCAAACACTTCCATCAACTCGTCAATAGGCAAGTTGTAGGAAGAAGCCCAACGCCAGTTGTCTTGTATTTCCAGGACGAACGGCTGGTAGAAGGGATGGTGGGTATAGGAAGTCAGTGAGATATAGTCATCTGCATTCAGTCCGGTAGATTCATAGAAAGACTTCGGAGTATATTCCTTGCCTTTGTAGGTGAACTTCTCGGGACGTTCGCCCAGATAGATGTCGTGGATGGCAGTGATGGCCTTCTTCCAAAGCGGGTTATTTTCCTTGTCTGCTTGCAGGCTGCGGTGTCTTCCCTTGGCAATGGCTGCCACTACGGCATCAGATACGGCTGTCAATTCGGTGTGGTTGCTCAGCGTGTCGCCATACATAACGCCCGGACGCATTTCCTCTTCGGGCACCAGACCGAAAGTTTTCATACCATAAATTACATCGTAGAACGAACCGCCTTGTGAGAACGAAACGTCACCATGTGTACGCACTGCCTTGTCGGCACGGTCCAGATAGGTGTTGTGTACGATAAACATTTCAGAAAAGTCGTATTCGCCTTTGCCCATGCGGAGCAGTTCGGATTCGATGAATGCCAGTCCGGAATAGCACCAGCATGTACCGGCACGGTTTTGGTTCTTAACAGAAGTGATAGGATTTTCTTTTACGGTTGTAAAGATGAAACCTTCCTCTTTCGGAGTGTCTTGTGCTATTGTGTTTAAACTTAATAAACCCAATGCAGCCATCAGTATTGATTTCTTCATCATAATTAAAATGTTATAGATTTATAGTTGCAACTGCAAATATAGGCAGAATATCGTAAACAAAAGCTATCTTTGGAGCGTTAATTCTGACACTTATGGAGAAAATAATACGTATCGACGACCATAGCGGTCTTGTTTTGGAGGGCGGCGGTATGCGCGGTGTCTTCACTTGCGGTGTGCTCGACAGCTTTATGGATCGTGGCATTCGCTTTCCCTATACCATCGGCGTCAGTGCCGGAGCCTGCAACGGACTTTCTTATATGTCCGGTCAGCGCGGGCGTGCCAAGTACAGCAATATCGACTTGCTGGAAAAATACAATTACATCGGATTGAAGTATCTGTTGAAGAAGCGGAATATCATGGATTTCGACTTGTTGTTCCAGGAGTTTCCGGAACACATACTTCCCTACGACTACGAGGCATACTTTCATTGTCCCGAACGCTATGTGATGGTAACTACCAACTGCGAGACGGGCGAAGCGAACTATTTTGAGGAGAAGCGGAGTAAAGAGCGCGTCATTGATATTGTGCGTGCTTCGAGCAGTCTGCCGTTTGTCTGTCCCATTACCTACGTGGACAACATCCCGATGCTGGATGGAGGTATTGTGGACAGTATCCCTTTGATGCGTGCCCGTCAGGATGGATTTACCAATAATGTGGTGGTGTTGACGCGCAATCATGGGTACCGTAAGGAAATTCAGGGAACGAAGGTTCCACCTTTTATATATAAGAAATATCCGCTATTGCGTGAAGCCATCAACCGCCGCAGCATTGTCTATAATCAACAGTTGGAGCAGGTGGAACGGATGGAAGCCGCCGGGGAAATCGTTGTGATCCGTCCACAGAAGCCGGTAGTGGTAGACCGCATCGAGCGTGACATCAAGAAGCTGACGGAGCTTTATGAAGAAGGATACCGGTGTGCGGAACATTTTGCTTTTCGTTTTTGATTCTGAGAGAGTATACTATGAGAGCTGGTGCAATTAGCATCTGCTCCCATATTGTTTTCATTCTTTTCTATTAATTTGCTGCTAAAGCTAAAGTTTATTTAGCAAAAAACACGCGTAGAATACCTTTAGAAAGGGGATGTATCAAAAATACCACCTTTCGTAACATTTGTTATAGGTGCAAATCCTGGTTTCGCTTAATTTTGCTGACACAAAACTCAATTGCAGAATTGGTTTATTATTAACTTTAAATTAATAGATATGTTGAAAAGCATTAGTCTCAGGCTTTGCACACTAATTGTGCTTCTCTTTGCGGGCATCTATTCCTTTGCCCAGCAAGTCCAGGTAAAAGGTACTGTCGTTGAAAAATCGAGTGGTGAATCCATTATCGGTGCTTCTGTCATGGAAGTAGGTTCCAACAGTAATGGAACAATTACGGATATTGACGGAAATTTCACTCTGTCTGTAGCTTCCGGTGCCACATTGTCTGTATCCTATATAGGATATAAAGCCGTTACAGTAAAGGCACAGCCCACTTTACGCATTGAGTTGACGGAAGATTCCCAGTTGATTGATGAAGTAGTAGTGACCGGCTATATGTCCGAGAAGAAGGCCAGTTTGACTGGTTCGGTGGCTGTGGTCAAGATGAAGGATGTAGCAGATATTCCTACGGGAAATGTGTTGTCGAGCTTGCAGGGACGTGTTGCCGGTATGAACATTACGACTGACGGCACACCGGGCGGTGGAAATACTTCTACATTGGTCCGTGGTAAGTCATCTTTCCGAAATGATGCCAATTCCCCGCTTTATGTCATTGACGGTGTGATGACCCGTGAGAACATCTCGTCTATCCTTTCTTCCAATGATGTAGAATCCATTCAGGTATTGAAGGATGCCGCTTCCGCTTCTATTTATGGTGCACAGGCTGCCAATGGTGTGATTATCATTACTACCAAACGTGCCAAGAAAGGGGAGACCCGTGTGGATTTTGATATGTCGTTGACTTTGCAGACCTATCAATGTGGCTTTGATATGTTGAATGCAGATGAGTGGGGCCAGGTTTATTGGTCGGCTTATAAGTATGCCAATAATGGAGCTACGCCAAGCAGCGAAATATATGGTAATGGTGCAACTCCCCAACTTCAAGACTATATCGGCCTGAATGGAGCTAAAGTACATGCCGTTGATACGGATTGGCGCGATGTGGTTTATCGCACTGCCTTGATGCAGAATTATAGTGCGACACTTTCAAAGGGCTCTGACAATGGTGCCTTCTCGTTAGCGTTGAACTATCTCGACCATGACGGTCTGGTAGAGAATACGAATTTCCAGCGTATCAATACCCGCATCAGTTCTAACTATCATTATCTTGACAATCGCTTGCGCATCGGCGAGAACGTTGCCATCAATCGTTGGACACAGACCCTCAGTCCGGCCGGTGTAGATGAGAATGCCATCAAACAGCATCCTGCCAAGACGGTTTATGATGAGAATGGCAATTATAACGATGCCATCAATGATGTTTTGGGTGATGCCCCCAATATGGCACGTTTGTTGGAGAATGAAAAACAGAACAAACATGATTACTGGCGTGTCTTTGGTAATGCATTCCTTGAAATTGAACCGATTAAGAACCTGGTGCTGAAAACCAATTTCGGTATGAATTATTATGATGAAACCAACAAAACTTTTGAGCCGGCATGGGCACGCGATGAGGTCAATAAGCTGACTCAATCATCCAACAAAAGACTGGATTGGGTATGGACCAATACCGTGACTTATAGCAAAGCTTTTGGAAAGAACAATCTGACTGCACTTCTTGGTACAGAAGCCAAGAAGAACCATTCGGAATCCATGTTCGGTTATGGTACGGGACTGGCTGTAGAAGATGAAGATTATATTTATCTCGACGGTGTGACTGCCGGTAAGAATGTAGGTGCCGGTGCTTCCAATTATGGCATGGTGTCTTACTTTGGTAAAGTGAACTATGATTATGAAGGACGGTATTTGGCCTCTGTTACGGTGCGCCGTGATGCTTCTTCCCGCTTGGCAAAGGGTAATAATGTGGATTACTTCCCTTCAGTGTCGGCAGGCTGGCGCATTTCAAGTGAGAAGTTTATGGAAGCGACCAGGGATTGGTTGGCTGATTTGAAACTACGTGCTTCATGGGGTGTCAATGGTAACGATATTATTGATAATGAGGCTCCCTATACAAAATACTTGATTAGTCTGAAGGATGCAAGCTACAACATGAACGGTGATGGAACGACTTTGGCTCCCGGTGGTTACAAAGTGAGGTCTACCAATCCCGATTTGAAGTGGGAGAGTACAAGACAGCTCAATATCGGTGTGGACGCCGCTTTCCTGAACGGACGTCTGAGTGCTTCTCTCGATTATTTTGATAAGAAGACAAGTGATATGCTTGTGGAGAAACCGTATATCGCTGTCATTGGCGAGGGTGGTTACTGCTGGTATAATGGTGGTACGATGAACAATAAAGGTTTCGAGATGGCACTGACCTGGAATGATAAGGTAAAGGATTTCCAGTATAATGTAGCATTCAACCTTTCATATTACAAAAATGAAGTGACAGAGCTGACGGAAGAAATTTACTATACTTATGGTGGCGGTAATGGGGTTGACAAGACTTTGGTTGGCCAACCGTTCGGTTCATGGATGGGCTTCAAGACAGATGGAGTGTTCCGTACCCAGCAGGAGGTGGATGAGTATAAATCCAAATATAATGTACAGTTTGGCGCTCCCGGAGTAGGACGTATTAAATACGTGGATGCTGATGGTAACGGTACGATTGATACGAACGACCGTGTATGGTTGGGTTCTGACAATCCGAAAGTGATTGCAGGTCTGAATCTTGGGGCATCTTGGAAAGGCTTTGACCTCAGCATGTTCTTCAACGGTATGATTCGTGATGCCTATAACAACTCCAAATATTATACGGATTTATTCCAATGCTGGACCGGTAATCACTCTACCCGCCTGCTCGATGCCATGCATGCTTACGAGAACTTTGAAAAGACGGGTGTTTACAATAGCAGTGTACCTGCTTTGACCACTCTTAACAGCAACAATGAGCACGAAGTATCTGAGTTCTATATTGAAAATGGTTCGTATATCAAGCTGAAAAGTCTGACATTGGGTTACACGCTTCCTAAAGCAGTTCTCGACAAGATGAAGATGCGTCATGCGCGCATTTATTTCCAGGCTCAGAATTTGTTTACGATTACCGGTTATACAGGTGCCGACCCTGAAGGTTTGGGTTATCCTTATCCGTTGCCCCGTACGTTCTCTTTGGGATTATCATTTGGTTTCTAAACTTTAAAACTATACTATCATGAAATTGAAACATTTATATATGCTTGGCGTAGTAGCGCTGATGACTGCAAGCTGTAATGAAGACCGTTTCCTGGATTTGAAGCCCCAGGGTAGCTTGAATGAAGATATTATGACTTCTACAGAAGGTGCCGACCTTTTGGTGAATGCCGCGTATGCAGCTTTGGGTGGTCCCGAAGGACAGAGCTGGAGTGTATGGTGTCATCCTACTTCCAATTGGACCTATGGTGAGGTACGTTCGGATAATGCCTATAAAGGCGGTGGTGGTGTTGGTGACCTTAATGAAGTGCACCGTATGGAGACATTTGATATGGATGCAACCAATGGATTTCTGGACAGCAAGTGGTACCATCTATATTGCAGTGTACAGCGTTGTAACTCTGCATTGCGCGTTCTGAATGCTGCAACAGATGAGCAGGTGAACGGACGTGTATCCCGTATTGCGGAGATGAAAGTGCTTCGTGCCCATTATTACTTTGAATTGAGCCGCCTTTTCAACAAGATACCTTATTTTGATGAGAACGTTGAGATTTCCCAATATCCGGATATTCCGAACAATGAGTTTACCCGTGACGAGATTCTGAGTATGCTGGCCAAGGAGATGCTTGATGCCGCCGAACAGCTTCCTGCATCACAGCCGGAGGTAGGGCGTATTCATAAATATATAGCACTGGCCTATGCGGCTAAAATCAAGCTGTACCAAGCGTATCAGCAAGATGAGACTACGCATGCCGTAACTTCCATCAATAAAGAGCTGCTGAGGGAAGTCGTTTCGCTTTGCGACCAAGTGACTGCCAGCAACCGTTACGGTTTGCTTGACGATTTCCAGGGATTGGATTTAGTAGCTAATGAAAACGGTAAAGAGTCTGTTTTTACCATTCAATATTCCATGAATGACGGTACCGAAAGTGCCGGCCGCATCAACTGGAGCAATCTGTTGAATTCTCCGGGTGGAGGCAGCCCTTACGGAGGTGACGGTTTCTTCCTGCCCAGCCAAGACCTGATTAATGCTTATCAGACAGATGCAAACGGTCTGCCCGATTTTAATTATCAGTCAAAGTCTGATTATAGTTGGGCGGTATTGAACAATGGAGTTTATACTTTACAAAACACGACTCCCAATGTAGACCCGCGTCTCGATTTTGTTGTGGGCCGTCCTACTATAACTTGGAAAACTTACCCAGACAAGCCGTGTGAGGGATGGGTGCGTGATAAGGAAACTTATGGCTATAATTGCGCGAAGCGCTTCTGGGTTTCTCCGGAAAGTAGTGATATGTTTAATGGCTGGCCTTGGGGGGCTTCACAGTTGAACTGGCAGATTATACGTTACGCGGATATTCTTCTTTGGAAAGCTGAGGCTCTTATTGAACTCAATGAAGGCGATGGACTCGAAACTGCCCGTGATTTGATTAATCAGATACGCAATCGTGCCCGGAACAGCGCCTATGTAAAGGATTTCAACGACCATTCCAAATATGCGGCCAACTACCTTGTCAATCCTTATCCTGCTGATGTCTGGAATCAGGATTATGCCCGTCAGGCCCTCCGTTGGGAAACACGTCTGGAGAAGGCTTTGGAAGGTGAACGTTTCTTCGACCTGGTCCGTTGGGGCATAGTGGAAACAACCATGAACAAGTACATTACCGCGGAGTCAGACAATCGCATTTATTATGCCAATGCGCACTTTACGGGTGGAAAGGATGAGTATTATCCGGTTCCGAACAATCAATACGGATTTTCTGGAGGCAAGTATGTACAGAATCCCGGTTATGCTCCGTTCAACTAATTATATTTTGAAATGAAAACGCAAGGGAGGGGAAACGTTTGTTTCCCCCTCTTCCTTTAAACAATCTTTTATTATGAAACACTTTGCCTATTCTATATTGGGCTGTCTATTGCTTTCTTTGAATGCAGCTTTTGCTCAAAAAACATGGTCGTTTGACGGGCAGGACCCCTTACTTTCCAGTGACGGCAAGTCATTGTTGAATTTGTACACTATAAAGGAAATACCGGAATTTGTTACCGGAGTCGAAGGTAAAGCCCTTCGTACAGACGGGTATTCCACTTGGATGGATACAACCACGGAAGGAGATGTTTCGTCGTTGTCCGGATGGTTTGCTCTGGAATCTTATCCGACGGATACTGCTGCCTTTATGGGAATCAGAGACATGGCAGGAACATCTGTAGCGGTATGTGTAGACCGTTATGGTGAGCTGCTGTTGGGAATGGGGCAGAATGGCTCATACTCTTACTGTTCATTAAAGACAAAAGTCGACCGTTTCAAGTGGCTGCATGTGGTCCTTGATTTAAGTAATGAATCGGTTTGCCTGAATGGGCGGAGGATGAGTGCAGAGGTATGGCCCCGGAACTTGCAAGATGGTGAAATGATACTTCGGGTAGGTAAGGATTTCAGGGAAAAGAAGGTTTGGATGTACGATGTTACGGCTATAAACGGGTTGATTGACGGGATAAGCCTCACTCCCTTTTCCGATGATTCGTCTGCATGGAGAGACGAGATTGCCTTAGGATTGAAGAAAACTCCGGTTTTGGCTATTCCGGAAACCCGTTTTGCGAAGGACTTCAACCGTCCCCGCTATCATCTGTTGCCGGCTGCCAACTGGACGAATGAGACGCATGGTTTACTTCTTTATAAAGGTAAATATCATATATTCAATCAGAAGAATGCTTCTGCAATCTTCCTGTGGCAGATAAATTGGGGACATTTCAGCAGTCCCGATATGCTTCATTGGACGGAGGAAAAGCCGGCTTTGACTCCTGATGCTGCTTATGACAAGAATGGAATATGGTCCGGGCATGCTGTTATCAATGATGACGATATCCCCCAGCTGATATACACAGCCGGTGGAGACAAGATGGGAGTGGGTATTGCTTTTCCAAAAGATACTGCGTTGATAGAATGGGAGAAATATGCGGGTAATCCGGTTATTGCCGAGAAGCCTGCCGGATATACCCGTACGGACATGCGTGACCAGTATGTCTGGAAAGAGGGTGATGTCTGGTATATGATTATCGGTTTCGGCATTGAGCAGACCGATACACCCCACGGGGCTTTGCTGCTTTATAAATCGGCAGACTTGAAGAAATGGGATTTTGTACATTTGCTGTTTGAGGGCAATCCGGAAGTGGATGACTCCGGTATTTTCTGGGAAATGCCGGTCTTTAAGAAGATGGGCGGCAAGTATGTTCTTTTGGTGAATAGGGTTCCTCATAAAGGCATACCTGCGCGTTGCCAGTATTGGATAGGAGATTTCAAGAATGAAAAGTTTATACCGGACAATCCGGTTCCTCAAAATCTGGAGGTCATCAACCGCTTGCTGTCCCCCTCTGTTGTGGAGACTCCGGAAGGGGATGTCGCTGCCATTGCCATTATACCCGATGAAATAGGAGGGGAGGCCACTTATGAACAAGGATGGGCGCATCTCTATAGTATGCCCAGAAGATGGCAGCTGAAAGATGGAAAACTATGTCAAACACCCCATCCCGTAATGAAACAATTGCGTGAACAATCCACGGTTTATTCCAGGCAGGCATTGACTGCTGCGAAACCGCACATTGTGAGCAGAAGGGAACATCAGCTTGAAGTCAAGGCGACTTTTTATCCCGGTGACGCAAAACGGTTTGGATTTACATTGTGTAAGAATCCGGATAATAGCGAATATAGCCTGATTTATTATGATGTGGAGAAGGAGGAACTTATTGTGGACCAGACGCATTCTTCCTTGCGTGCACACATTCCTTTGAAGATTCGTAAGGATCATTATCGGTTGGATACTGCTAAACCGGTGGAGATTCGTTTGTTTATTGACGGTTCTGTAGTGGAAGGATTTATTAATAACGAAGATGCGTTCACTACAAGAATCTTCCCTTTGAAAGAAAATAGTACGCTATTGGAGCTATTCTCTAATGGAAAAACAACGGAAGTTGCTGCCGAAGTTTGGAAACTGAAAGATGCAAAGGTAAAGATGAACTTTTAATGAAAATACAGAAAATGAAGATACCAGCTATATTGGGTGCACTTTTATTGGCAGGAACATTGTCTGCTGGTGCACAAATGAATTCAGACAGTTTATACAAAGAGCCTTATCGTCCTCAGTATCATTTCAGTCCGGAGAAGGGATGGATTGGTGACCCCTCGGGATTCATGTACTATCAGGGTAAATATCATATGTACTGGTGGGGCAAAGTCGAATCTACAGATTTGGTACATTACCAGCAGATAACCCCTTATGCCATGACCGGAGCGGATGACAATATCAGTTACTTCACCGGTTCTGCGGTCATAGACAAGAACAACACGGCCGGCTTCGGCAAGGGGGCTTATGTGGCGGCTTACACCGTTTTTGAGAAGGACTCCAAGAAACAGGCGCAGGGCATCTCTTTCAGTCATGACGGAAAGACATTTCATTATTATGAAGGTAACCCGGTTCTGGACCTTTGGAGTACGGAATTCAGGGACCCTACCGTCTTCTGGCACGAGCCGACCCAAAAATGGGTGATGGTTGTAGCCAAGGCCCTGGAGAAGAAAATAAAGTTTTATACCTCTCCTGATTTGAAGAGCTGGACTTGGACCAGTGATTTCGGCCCTGCCGGTGACAGTGAAAAGTCTTGGGAGTGCCCGGATTTATTCCAGTTGCCGGTTGACGGGGATTCTGACAAGAAAAGGTGGGTGATGGTCGTATCTGTAAACTGGGCGCAAGAACAATACTTTATAGGAGACTTCGACGGCACTTCTTTTAAGCTGATGGAGAACCATCCTGCAGAGCCTCTATATGTGGACAAAGGGCTGGACTTTTATGCATCCCGCACATTTCAGGATTTTGACGGAACGTTGGATTCCAAAATTTCGATGGGCTGGGTTGCAACCTGGGACTATGCACCGGTAGCTCCATCGAAGTATGGGAAGGGCTTCTGGTCCATTCCCCGTAATCTGGAACTGAAGACATACAAGGAAGGCGTGAGGCTGGTGCAGAAACCGGTGGAACAGTTGCAAACACTTCGCCATAAGCCTGCATCGGTGAAACGTGCTTTATCGGTGGGAACACAGAGGTTACCCGGCTTTGTTCCCGATGAGAATGTCTACGAACTCGATGCTTCGTTTTCTACTGACGTATCCAACACCTTTGGCTTGAATTTGTGTGTGGGTGAAGGGCGCAAAGTGGTGGTCAGCTATGATACGGATTCACATAATCTGGTGATTGACCGCACCCATTGCTCCGATGTGCAGATTCCTAAATTCAGCCGTATGGCATATACCAGGGTGGAACCGGTAGATAATAAGATACGTTTGCATATATTTGTAGACAAATCGAGTATTGAAATCTTTGCCAATGACGGGAAGGATGTATTCACATTATTAACCTATCCGGGCGAGGCTCAAACCGGTATCGAACTTTTTGCGCAGAAGAAGGGGACGAAGATGGAGTTGGATGCCTGGATGCTTAAATCAATATGGAGATGAGGAATTTAATTTGTATTATTTTAGACTGAATGTAACATTTGTAGTATGCTTTGAAACAAAAAAGATAGCCTCCTGCTGCTTGGTGGCGTATCTTTGCATGGTAGAAAAACATAATTAATTTAATACCAACAGAAACATGATTCATTTAAAAGACTTTTGGCGGACAATCAGAAGGACGCTTACCGTATTTATATTAGGAACTACCGTGGCTGTCTTCACATGCCAGGCCATAAATCCTCCTTTCGTGATTAAACATCTGGGTGACGGACAGAGTATCGTCCAAATTGACGAGCAGAAGAAGTTTTTGCTGCTGCCGGTGGAAGAGGCTTCTCCGGAGGCAAAATTGTATATGATAGCGGACAATGATGTTGTACGCAGTATGAACGTGCGATTAGCAGTCAATAAGGTTGACTATTTTGTTCCGGTCGATTTGACCGGCTTCGATAATAAACATCTCTCTTTCAACTTCCAGCTTATTCCGGATTCGGCCTTATGCTGGGAAGAAATGAAACTGTCGGATGAATTCGATGTTTCGAACCGGGAGAAATTCCGTCCGGTGTATCATTTCAGCCCGGCTTACGGTTGGATGAATGATCCTAACGGAATGTTCTACAAAGACGGGGTCTACCATTTGTTCTACCAGCATAATCCCTACGGCTCCATGTGGGGGAACATGCATTGGGGACATGCCACCAGTACGGACCTCGTCACTTGGGAGCATCACGGAGATGCCATTTCGCCCGATGCGTTGGGAACAATTTTCAGTGGCTCTTGTGTTGTCGACAAGGATAATACGGCCGGGTTCGGTGCCGGTGCCGTCATTGCCTTCTATACATCGGCAAGCGACCGCCAAGTGCAGAGCATGGCCTATAGCCTTGACAACGGAAAAACCTTCAAGAAGTATGCGCGAAATCCCATCCTGACTTCCACGCAGCGCGACTTCCGTGACCCTAAAGTCATCTGGCACGAAGATACCAAGAAATGGATCATGGTTCTTGCCGTAGGGCAGGAAATGGAGATATACTCTTCTGCCGACCTGAAGAACTGGACGCTGGAGAGCAAATTCGGTGAAGGACAAGGTGCTCACGGCGGAGTCTGGGAGTGTCCCGACCTGTTTGAACTGCCGGTTGAAGGTACGGAACTGAAGAAGTGGGTACTCGTCTGTAACCTCAATCCGGGTGGACCGTTCGGTGGCTCTGCCACACAATATTTCGTGGGGACATTTGACGGAAAGAGATTCGTGAACGAGTCTCCCGCAGTGACGAAATGGATGGACTGGGGAAAAGACCATTATGCAACTGTCACTTGGAGCAATGCTCCTGCAGGACGTGCCATTGCATTGGCATGGATGAGCAACTGGCAATATGCCAACGATGTGCCCACCCGCCAATACCGTAGTGCCAACTCCGTGCCGCGCGACCTTTCGCTCTATACCTCGGAGGGTGAAACCTATGTAAAGGTAACCCCGTCTCCCGAATTGCTGAAACTGAGGGATAAAGGCAGCAAGAAGCGTGCTTTCAAGGTAGACCGCACGTATAATCTGGACAAACTACTGAATGACAATTCCGGAACGTATGAAATCGAAATGACCATCAAGAACAAGGATGCGGATGTGATAGGATTCCAGCTCTTTAACTCGAAAGACGAGGAGGTGGAGATGTACTATAACCTGGCGGAAAAGACGTTCACCATGGACCGTACCAAGAGTGGCGAGGTGACGTTCAGCAAGGACTTCCCTGCAGTGACCGTGGCTCCTGTCGAGGGTGGCAATGAAATGAAAATCCGCTTGTTCGTAGACAAGTCGAGCATTGAAGCGTTTGGCAACGACGGACGTTTTGCCATGACAAATCTTGTATTCCCGTCGGAACCTTACAACCGCATCAGTTTCTATGCTAAAGGTGGAAGCTGCAATGTCACCTCGTTTATTGTGTACAAACTCGGATTAAAATAACAGATAATAATCTTCAGCATGGAAAATACTAAGAATTCTTCTTTGGCAAAGCTCTTTCCGGTCATGCTTTGCTTCTTCGCCATGGGCTTTGTGGATTTGGTGGGCATCGCCTCCAACTACGTGAAGGCCGACTTGAACCTGACCGACTCGCAAGCCAACATATTCCCGTCTCTGGTGTTCTTCTGGTTCCTCATCTTCTCCGTACCTACGGGTATGCTGATGAACCGCATCGGACGCAAGAAGACGGTGCTTCTCAGCCTTGTCATCACGTTTGCCTCTTTGCTTCTCCCGGTTTTCGGAGACGGCTACGTGCTGATGCTGCTCTCGTTCTCATTGCTGGGCATCGGCAATGCGCTGATGCAAACGTCGCTCAACCCGCTGCTTTCCAATATCGTAAGCGGCGAGCGGCTGGCAAGTTCGCTCACCTTCGGACAGTTTGTAAAAGCCATTGCTTCGTTTCTGGCTCCATACATCGCCATGTGGGGAGCTACGCAGGCCATTCCGTCTCTGGGCATGGGCTGGAGGGTGCTGTTCCCGGTCTATATGGTCATTGCGGTGATTGCCATTCTCTGGCTGAGCGGTACTTCCATCCGCGAGGAAAAGGAAGAGGGACGCCCTTCCACCTTCGGGGAGTGCCTCGCCCTGCTGGGCAAGCCGTTTATCTTTCTCTGCTTCCTGGGCATCATGTGCCATGTGGGCATTGATGTAGGTACGAATACCACAGCGCCCAAAATCCTGATGGAGCGTCTGGGCATGACGCTGGCTGATGCCGGCTTTGCCACCAGCCTTTACTTCATTTTCCGCACGGCGGGTTGCTTTCTCGGCGCCTTCATTCTTCAGAAGATGGCTCCCCGAACCTTCTTCGGCATCAGCGTGTTATGTATGTTGGCTGCGATGGTAGGGTTGTTCGTTTTCCATGAAAAGACAATGATATACATTTGCATTGCCCTTATCGGTTTCGGCAATTCGAACATCTTTCCGGTTATCTTCTCCCAAGCGTTGCTTGCTATGCCACAAAAGAAGAACGAGGTTTCCGGTTTGATGATTATGGGGCTCTTCGGCGGTACGGTATTTCCGATAGCAATGGGCTTGGCAAGTGATGCTGTAGGACAAAGCGGTGCCGTGGCTGTGATGACGGTAGGGGTAGTGTACTTGTTCTTCTATATGCTGCGTATGAAGCGGTAATCTTTGTTCGCAGGCTGCGGACACATATCCCAAGGCTGCGGATATCTGTCCCAAGGTTGCGGATGTCTATCCCAAGCCTTGGGATAGAGATAATCCTTAGTTCTTAGAGACTTTTTAATAGATAATTGGCAACTTTTCATTCTATAGTTAGGAACTTTTTTATTAGGTTTGCAGTGGGTAGGACATTGAGTTTGCCGTGAATAAAATATATCATTCATTAAACAATATAATATTATGAATAAGATAATAGTAGGTATGGGCGAGGCTCTGTGGGACTGCCTCCCCGAAGGAAAGAAGATAGGCGGTGCTCCGGCAAACTTTGCTTACCATGCATCGCAGTTTGGTTTCGACAGCCGTGTGGTCAGTGCCGTAGGTGCCGATGCGGATGGGGACGAGATTCTGGATGTGTTCGCCCGGAAGGGGCTGCGCACGCAGATTGAGCGCGTGCCTTACCCCACGGGAACGGTGCAGGTGACGCTCGATGCCGTGGGCGTGCCGTGCTATGAGATAAAAGAAGGCGTGGCCTGGGACAACATTCCCTTTACCGACGAACTGAAGCGTCTGGCACTGAACACGCGTGCCGTATGTTTCGGCTCTTTGGCGCAACGCAGTGAAACAAGCCGCATCACCATCAACCGTTTTCTCGACACGATGCCCGATGCGGAGGGGCAATTGAAGATATTCGACATCAATCTCCGCCAAGGGTTCTATACCAAAGAGATACTCTGCGAATCCATGCGCCGCTGCAACATCCTCAAGATAAACGATGAGGAGCTGGTGACCATCAGCCGTATTTTCGGCTACCCGGGCATCGACTTGCAGGACAAATGCTGGATTCTGCTGGCTAAATATAACCTGAAAATGCTTATCTTGACTTGTGGAACGAACGGCAGCTATGTGTTCACTCCGGGAGTGGTTTCCTTCCAGGAGACGCCCAAGGTACCGGTGGCGGACACCGTTGGAGCCGGTGACTCGTTCACGGCAGCCTTCACCGCTGCCATTCTCAGCGGGAAGCAGGTGCCCGATGCCCATAAACTGGCGGTGGAAGTCTCTGCCTATGTATGTACCCAGAGCGGTGCCATGCCGGAATTGCCGGTGGCCTTGAAAGAAAGGCTGGCATAGATTTTTCTTATTCTTTTCACATTTTTCGTTATCTTTGCTCATCTGCAATCTTAAATCAGAGGAAAGTGAAGATGAGACAGCATAACCTTCGGATTTTATTCTTTTTGCTCGTGCTTTGGGGAGTGGCGGTTGCCTGCTCCCGGCGCGAGGCACGTTTCCGTATCGGCGTTTCCCAATGTAGCGAGGATGAATGGCGGCGCCAGATGAACAGTGAGATACTCCGTGAAGCCCATTTCTACGAGGATGTGGAGGTGGACATCCGTACTGCTGTCGACGATAATGACCGTCAGGCAAAAGACATTCGTGAGCTGATAGCCGAAGGGGTGGATCTGCTGATTGTGGCCCCTAATGAAGCCACTCCGATAACTCCGGTTGTGGAGGAGGCATACAACCGGGGCATTCCGGTGATTGTAGTGGACCGTAAAATCCTTTCGGACAAATACACGGCCTACGTCGGTGCAGACAACTACGAGATAGGGAAAGCTGTGGGAGAGTATGTGGCCAATGTGCTGCATGGGCAGGGAGATGTGGTGGAAATCTCAGGTTTGGTGGGCTCCACACCTGCCGTAGACCGTCATCAAGGATTTGTGAAGGCTATATCCGCTTATCCCGGTATCCGGTTGCTGGCCGTTGAAGACGGTGCCTGGTTGCAACTCAAGGCCGGAGAGAAAATGGATACCCTGCTGAGCCGCTTTCCGCATATCGACCTGGTGTATGCTCAGAATGACCGTATGGCGGCCGGAGCCTATGCTGCCGCTGCCCGAGAGGGGCGGGAAAAGGATATGCGGTTCATCGGCATAGATGCCCTGCCCGGCAAGGACTATGGAGTGGAGAAAGTGCTTGCCGGCGAACTGGATGCCACGTTTATATATCCTACCGGTGGCGACCGCGTGATGCAGATTGCCATGGATATTCTGAACAAGCGTGATTTCCCCCGTGAAACTATCCTGGGCACTTCCGTCGTCGACCACGACAATGCTCTCATCATGAAGATGCAGACCGCCCACATCGGCACCCTGGATGGAAAGATAGAAACCCTGAACGGAAAGATAAACCAGTATTTGGCCAGTTATGCCACGCAGCAGGTTGTCTTGTACGGCAGTCTGTCTGCCCTATTGTTGCTGGTCGGTTTGTTGGTGGCTGTCTACCTCTCCTTGCGTGCCAAGAACCGGTTGAACCGTGAGCTGTCCATGCAGAAAAAGAAACTGGAAGAACAGAAAACCCAGTTGATACAGCAGAAGGAACTGTTGGAAGTGCAGAAGTCGCAGTTGGAACAGCTTTCCCATGAACTGGAGGAGGCTACGCACGCCAAGCTGGTGTTCTTCACGAATATTTCACACGATTTCCGTACTCCGCTGACGCTGATAACCGATCCCATAGAGCAGCTTCTTGCCAACCGCACCCTCGACGGACAGCCGCGCCAGCTCCTCGAGCTGATGAAAAAGAATGTACATATCCTGCTTCGCCTGGTCAACCAGATACTTGATTTCCGGAAGGTGGAGAACGGGCGCATGGAGCTCCATCTCGAACCTTTTGATTTGCTCGACAGCTTCCGGGGCTGGAACGACTCTTTCCGCATGGCGTTGCTGAAGAAACATATTGCTTTCAGCTTTGAGGCATCTCCCGATACGGACTTCCGGATGATGGCGGATGCGGAGAAGATGGAGCGCATTTACTTCAATCTCTTCTCCAATGCCGTGAAGTATACGCCGGAGAATGGGAAGATAGCTATACGCTTGTCAATGACAGAGCAGAACTATAGCTTGTCTGTTTTCAATTCCGGCAGTTACATTTCTTCGACCGATGTGGAAGCTATCTTCGAGCGTTTTTATCAAGTGGACGGACATCAGGCAGGTACCGGTATCGGCCTTGCGCTGGTACGTGCTTTTGTAGAGATGCATGGTGGCAACATTGCGGCACACAGTGATGATAAGGGTACTACCTTCACCGTCACTTTCCCGAAGCAGGATATTTCGCAGTACCATCCCACCATAGTGACGTTGCCTGCCGAAGAGAAGGACGTGTCGTCCACCCTGATAGATACGGAAGTGAAGGCATGCGAAGAGGTGGTTGAGGCTGATTGTCCTACTGTGCTGGTAATTGACGATAATGCGGATATTCGCAACTATGTGAAGTCACTTCTGTCGAACGAGTTCCGTGTATTGGATGCTGCGGACGGGACAGAGGGTATCCGGCTGGCCATGAAGTATGTGCCGGATGTGATTATCTCCGATGTAATGATGCCCGGTATGGATGGTGTGGAATGCTGCCGCCGCTTGAAGGGGGAGTTGCAGACATGCCATATCCCGGTGATTCTGCTGACGGCCTGCTCGCTGGACGAACAGCGTATCCAGGGCTATGATGGCGGTGCCGATTCTTATATTTCCAAACCATTCAATTCGCAGTTGCTCTTGTCTCGTGTCCGCAATCTTATTGCAAACCGCCGTCAGTTGAGGCAGTTCTTCGGAGATAACCAGACTATCGAGAAGGAAGCCATCAGTGATTTGGATAAGGGGTTCGTCTCCCGCTTCAAATCGCTTGTCGAGGAGAGAATGAAAGATGCGGAACTCAATGTGGAGGATTTGGGACGGAATATGGGTATGAGCCGTGTGCAGCTTTACCGTAAGCTGAAATCGCTGACCAACTATTCGCCGAATGAGCTGCTGCGCCAGATGAGGTTGAAAAAGGCTGCCTCACTGCTTGCCTCCTCTGACATGACGGTAGCGGAGATTGCCTATGAAGTGGGCTTTTCGTCACCTTCCTATTTCACGAAATGCTATAAGGAACAGTTTGGGGAGAGTCCTACCGAGTTTCTGAAAAGAAGGGGATAGCTGTTGTCTATCCCCCTTGTTCTTAATACACGTCTGTTTACTTCTGTAAATGATACTGGAACTTATTTCAGTATTTGAGGCAGGTTTTCCCTTCCCCAGAAGTAGTAAACACAGATTCCAATCCAGCTTGTGAGCAGGATGATAATTGCAACTAATAGTTTCTTCACGCCGTCTACCGGCCACTTCATGATTTCAAGTACGGCTTTGACACACAGAACCACACCGATAATCCAAATGATAAATCCAATCATAACCTGTGATATTTAGTATTGTTAATTAAAAACAAATAGAGACTACGCCTTATTCAGGAGCAGCCTCTATTCTTTATTTAGTAATCGGAATTACTCTGTAACTTCAGCGCCCCAATTTTCTTTGGAAAGACGCTTGTAGCTATTGTAACGCCATTTAGCGTTTTCTTCAGCAGCCTTGAACAGCTCGTCGGCCTCCTGCGGATATTGCTTCATTACGGATGCGTAACGAACTTCACCCTTCAGGAAGTCTTGGAATCCGCTCCAATCCGGTTCCTTGCTATCCAGCGTGAACGGATTCTTGCCTTCAGCCTCCAGAGCCGGGTTGTAACGCCACAAGTGCCAGTAACCGCACTTAACGGCCTTTTCTTCCTCTGCCTGGCTCTTGCCCATACCTGCCTTCAGACCGTGGTTGATACACGGAGCGTAAGCGATGATGAGTGACGGACCGGGATATGCTTCTGCTTCACGGATAGCCTTTAAAGTCTGAGCCTGGTCGGCACCCATAGCGATTTGGGCAACGTATACGTAACCGTAAGTAGTAGCCATCAGACCGAGGTCTTTCTTGCGTACACGCTTACCGGCAGCGGCAAACTTGGCGATAGCGCCTACCGGAGTAGCCTTGGAAGACTGACCGCCTGTGTTGGAGTAAACCTCAGTATCCAGTACGAGGATGTTGACATCCTTACCGCTTGCGATTACATGGTCGAGACCACCGTAACCGATGTCGTAAGAGGCACCGTCGCCACCGATAATCCACTGGCTGCGTTTTACCAGGTATTGAGACAGACTGGCGATAGTCTTGCAGCTGTCGCACTTGTCTTTGGCAGCTTCTACCATCGGAATAATCTTTTCAGCCAGTTCCTTGCTCTTGTCTGCATCGTACATGTTTTCAATCCAAGCCTGGAATACTTCTTTGTATTCGGCTGGAGTTCCTTCTGCTGCGATGGCATCTTCCATAGCCTTCACGATACGTGCGCGCATCTTTTCGTTGGCAAGCTCCATACCCAGACCGAATTCGCAGAAGTCCTCGAACAATGAGTTTGCCCAAGCAGGACCGTGACCTTTTTCGTTCTTGGTATAAGGAGTAGAAGGTACTGAACCGGAGTAGATGGAAGAACATCCTGTTGCGTTGGCTACCATTTCGCGGTCACCGAACAACTGGGAAATCAGTTTAACGTACGGAGTTTCACCACAACCGGAGCAAGCGCCTGAGAACTCGAACAACGGAGTAGCGAACTGAGAGTTCTTCACGTTGGCCTTGATGTCAACCAAATGTTGTTTGCTCTTCACGTTTTCAGCACAGTAAGTCCAGTTGGCAGCTTCCGGCAATTGGCTTTCGAGGTGCTTCATAGTCAGAGCCTTGCCACCTTTCTTCGGGTTGCCCGGACAGACATCGGCACAGTTGCCACAACCCAGACAGTCGAGAACGTCTACCTGAATACGGAATGTCATACCGTCGAATGCTTTACCTACAGCTTTCAGTTGTTCGAACTTAGCACCCTTCTGCTCTTCAGCGTCGAGTACGAACGGACGGATAGAAGCGTGAGGACAAACGTAAGCACACTTGTTACACTGGATACAGTTTTCAGGATTCCATTCGGGAACGAAAGCTGCCACACCGCGTTTTTCGTACTTAGCCGTACTTTGTTCCCAAGTACCGTCTTCGATACCCTTGAATGCAGATACTTTCAGCAAGTCGCCGTCCTGTGCATTGATAGGACGAACCACTTCGTTGATGAATGCGGGGTCGTTGTTTTCTGCTTTGGCATCATCAGGCAGGTTAGCCCATGCCGGGTCGATAGCCAGAGTCTTGTATTCGCCGCCACGGTCTACGGCTGCGTAGTTCTTGTTTACTACGTCTTCACCCTTCTTGCCGTAAGACTTGACGATGAATTTCTTCATCTGCTCAACAGCCTGTTCTACAGGAATTACACCTGTGATACGGAAGAATGCAGACTGGAGAATGGTGTTGGTACGGTTGCCCAAACCGATTTCCTGTGCAATCTGAGTTGCGTTGATGTAGTAAACAGAGATATTGTTCTGTGCAAAGTATTTCTTTACTCTGTTAGGCAGGTTCTTAGCCAGCTCTTCACCTTCCCAGATGGTGTTCAGCAAGAATGAACCGTTCTTGCGCAGACCGCGGGTTACGTCGTACATGTGCAGGTAAGCCTGAACGTGGCAAGCCACAAAGTTCGGAGTGTTTACCAAGTATGTAGAACGGATCGGAGTGTCACCGAAGCGCAGGTGAGAGCAAGTGAAACCGCCTGATTTCTTGGAGTCGTAAGAGAAGTAAGCCTGGCAGTGCTTGTCGGTGTTGTCACCGATAATCTTAACCGAGTTCTTGTTGGCGCCTACTGTACCGTCGGCTCCCAAACCGTAGAACTTAGCCTCGAACATGCCTTCGCCGCCCAATGCGATTTCTTCTTCCTGAGGAAGAGAAGTGAAAGTAACGTCGTCCACAATACCGATAGTGAAGTGGTTCTTCGGCATCGGCATAGCCAGGTTCTTGTAAACTGCGATGATTTGTGCAGGAGTGGTATCCTTGGAACCCAGACCGTAGCGGCCGCC
>ERZ773181.909-NODE-909-length-28177-cov-6.814914_pt1 | contig 28177 bp, 15 predicted proteins | sample MGYA00581001_ERZ773181 | MGnify/ENA primary metagenome ERZ773181 (study PRJEB29015, sample SAMEA2737780) | human gut metagenome | biome: human gut; feature: human-associated habitat; material: faeces | place: China | collected 2012 ...
TCGCAAAAGCCGTCGCTACATCTTGTGCCCAGCTGCATTAAGCCGATAAGCACATTTTATTATATTTATAATCATACAGTAGTACATTACTATGCAAAAGAAATGGTGCTTGAATTTATGATATGGGAAGGAGAGGCTATAATAAACGATCTAAATTACAAAGAATCCAGCTACAATTTTGAGTTCCCCTATGAGGACGACGAAAGTAAACGCATACTCTATAATTCACGTACAAATGCCCTTGCGCTAATTGATAAAGAAAACTGTGAAACGCTATGCGCTGCTAACTGTGAAACTTTATGTGCTGCTAATTGCAGTTTGTGTGGAGCCAGATCCTGCGTTGGTAAAATGGTTCCTGAGCCTTATGGCGGATAATCGCACATCGGATGTCTCTAATGGTTAATAAATAACTGCTGTCCGCAGTATTATACTTAGGATGACCGGAATTTGAAAGGAACTATAAAGGCATGAAGCCATATAAGTTATTTATCTTAGTTTTATCAATGCTAATGACCCTCTTATGCTCCTGCGATGGGTTCATCGCCAATCATAGCATTCCAGAGCATTCTCCGGGAATGCCTGATAAGACTACTACAAACAGGTTTTCTGATTATGACAAATTTCCACTCCCATATGAAACAGCACTGAAAGTTAGTTCAGATGGAGAGCAGTTAATTCTATCTAAACAGCAAGCGCTTGAAGACTATGATGCCTTATGGGAAATGTTGGAGGATAATTACCCATATTTTGAAACGATAAAAAATGAACTGGGGCTGGATTGGAGGGAGGTAAGGGATACTTACCGTACTGAGCTGATAAGTGTGTGTAGGGGATCCTCCATACTTCAGGATAATTATATAAATGTAATCAATAACTGCTTGAATCAGTTTGAAAGCATAGGCCATCTATATGTCATTCAACCGTTTTTGTATCAACGCATGGTCGATTCTTTTCGATCGGTAGTGGAATCGAGCGGAGAGAATCAGAACCCCGACAGTAAAGAAGGAGTCGATATGCTATCCAGGATACTATCCATAATAGAAAGCCAAAAGGTCAAAACCTTTTATGACTATTATAAAAACTTAATACCAAGCCACACACCTGCCTCTACCGAAGGTAGTACACAGCTATACCCGCAAGAACAATCATTGTATGAAGAAGTCAGACAAACGATTATAGAGGCTACGGTTGGAGAAGATATTCCTTACATAAAAATTACAGGTTTCCTTTGGTCGTCTCCAGAATGTACGCCGATTGCGATCAAGATGATTCAGGATTTTTTTGAAGCAAACAGCGAGGCGGATGATATAATCATAGACATACAGGGAAACGGTGGAGGGAACGACGTCGTGTGGATGGATGGAATCATATCACACATAAGTTGCGAGCCTTTGATACAATATGGTATGATCGGTGTTAAGGATGGCAAGTTTAACCGTTTTATGTGGGATGCAGAGCAGCCGTTTCCGTCCGAGTTTCAAGAAATCGATAGCGAGACTTGGAATAAGACATTTCCGGATTTAAATATGGAAGATTTCGGTCATCTGAAGTTTTACAGTTACGAAAACACTTGCACGCAACACGAGGATAACATTTGCTTTCAAGGTCAATTATGGATGTTGATTGACAGTAGCAATTACTCCGCTTCTGATGCATTTGCTTCCTTTTGCAAGGCTACGGGCTTTGCAAGGCTTGTAGGCGAAACAACGGGCGGAAACGGACGTGGGGGGCAGCCATATACATTTGCCTTGCCTAACAGCGGACTGCTCGTGTACTTCGACCCATATTTTTCTTTAAATCCTGACGGAAGCTGCAACGCCATTGCAGGCACAAGACCGGATATTGAAACTAAGGCAGGAATGACCGCGCTGGAAACTTGTCTTGAAGCGATAGGGTAATAAAAATCCGCCAGTGCGCTGCGGCTGCAATTTGCAGCGTATGCACACTGGCGGACGCTAAAAATATTCACCAGTAGTTCCACTCGACGCCGTACAACTGCCACTTGTTTGAAAGCGGCCTTGCGGCACGAGTAGAATCTACCGGCGTTCTGGGCTGCTGGTCACCGTTTGAGGCGCAGCCCGCGCCTCTTTTTAGGGGAAAATAGCATAGAACGCTCCATCCCGGCAGGAATGGAGCGCCTTAGTCGCACGGATTGCCCTCCAGCACTGCCGTTTTTTTATATGCGGCGCTGGAGGTATTTCCTTATTTCGTCCTCTGATAGTGAACAAAATTCGACACCATTAGAGCATTTCTGAAACAGCGGGTATTCTGTACAATACTCGTGTCGGAGGTGAACTACTGGTGTCGATTTATAATACTCCATTAGAGGAGCGTTTCGGTGAAAAATTGGAAGAATTGCGCGAGGGGAAGAATATGACGCGCGAACAGCTTGCGGATCAGGTTGGGCTTACCGCAAGGCATATCGCCGCATTGGAACGAGGTGAGCGGCGGCCGACGCTCAATACAATGGAAAAGCTGCTGCGGACGCTTGGCGCCCCGACCGAGTGGCTCATCTATCCGGAATTTGAAGAGCAAAATGTACGCTTGCGCGAGATATCCCATTTGGTTGCTACATTTTCGGACGAAAAGTATTTGCTATCTTATAACAAATCGAAACGCTTGCTTTTGCAGCGCCTGTCTCAATTTGTGAGATATACTTCTGATTGCAGCCAATATATGCAGCAAGTTCGGACTGTGTCAACCCACGCTGTTTCCTCAGCCGATAGACATTTGCGCCCAGATATTGATACAGTTTTTGCTCGTTCAATTGCTACTCTTTCTCCGTATTTATTATAACATGGCATGGCTCAAAATGACACAAGCCAACTATCATATTTTTAGGTGCAGCTCTCATATCTACATTTGCTAATAACTCCGATGGGCGCTATGGGCAACCGCGAATTATCTTCGAACGTTCAGAAAATCCTTTGCTTCATACGGCGATTTGTCGTATCCCCCCCGAACAAAGGTGTATGTTCCCGCTGCAACATTGTGCTGTTCACCACCAAGCCGAATCTCGGCACTGACCGGCGTAGTAAGAACATATGTCACTGTGGGGCCGTTCCATTTCCAGCATGAACACACTTTTCCGTGCGGCGTATTTACTACTACTTCAAATCGCTGCAGTCGCCGGTTTGGAATGGGTGAGAACAGCACGGTTTCATAGCCCGGCTTCCCCGGACGGATACCTCCCGCCGCGCCGTATAGCCAGTCGGCTACCGCGCCGTAGGCATGGTGATTGAACGAGTTCATATCTGTGCTCCAGAACGAGCCGTCCGCCTTTCGGCTGTCCCAATGCTCCCAGACGGTCGTTGCGCCCATTTTGACAGAGAACAGCCATGATGGGGCTTTCGTCTGCAAAAGAAGGTCATAGGCCGTCTGTGCATAGCCGTTTTCACTCAGCGCGTGTAACAAATACGGTGTTCCGACAAAGCCGGTCGTCAGTCGATTCCCGTTGCTCCGAACCAGCTCTGCAAGCTGCGCGGCAACGCGGTCAGGAGCCGCCGCAAGGCCAAAATGCAGCGCCAATGCACATTCGGTCTGCGTTCGGCAGTCCGGGAATGCGTTCTGGTGTGCGGCACGGATCGTTTCAAACAGCCGATGATATGCAGCGCCGTCCATATCCAGCGCGTCCATTGCCTGTGCCAGAAGCTGTGCGGAATGCGCATAGAATGCCGTTGCGATAAATTCCTTGCGGGAAGCGCCGGTATAATTGCCCTCTCCGGCGTCGAGCGCCAGCCAGTCGCCGTAATGGTGCCCGGTGCTCCAGATGCAGCTGTCCCCGGCAGCCCTGCATACATATTCGACCCATTTCTGCATCATGGGAAGATGTTCACGCAGGAGTTCCTTGTCACCATAAGCCTGATAGAGCTGCCACGGGCAGATCACCGCCGCGTCCGCCCACGCCGAGCCGCCGCAGAACAGCGCGGGATCTTTTGTGAAAAGACCGACATTCGGGACAAAATGGGAAACCGCGCCGTCCCCGCGCTGCTCCGCTGCCATATCGCGCAGCCATTTTGAAAAAAATCGCTTCCCATCAAACGTGCAGGTGATCGCACGGATGGAGACCTGCGCGTCGCCTGTCCATCCAAGCCGCTCGTCGCGCTGCGGGCAGTCAGTCGGTACGTCCAGCAGGTTGTCCTTTTCACCCCAGACAATGTTCTGATACAGCTGGTTCAAAAGCGGATCGGACGTGCGAATCCAGCCGGTTCTTTGCAGATCGGAATAGACGCAGACCGCCGTGAAATTCTCTGCCTGCCAACCCTCCGGCGCTTCGTCCACACGCAGATAGCGGAAGCCGTAAAACGTGTGGTGTGCGCGGCCGGTCTGGATTCCGCCACGGCAGATATACTCGATTCTGGATTTTGCACTGCGGTAGTTTTCTGTATAGAAATTTCCGTCTGCGTCGAGCACCTCTGCGCAGGAGAGCAGAACGCGCTCACCCGCACGGGCCTGCACGGTAAATTCCGCGTAACCCGTGATCTCCTGTCCAAAATCGAGCACCATTTCGCCCTTCGGTGTATGCAGAACCGCGACCGGCTTGAGTCGTTCATGCTCTGTAACGATCTCGCCCTCCTGCGGGATCAGCATCTGCTTGCCGCAGCTATCCGTCCGGCAGAAGCGCCAGTTTTCCGGTGTGACGCGCGCATCATACGTTTCGCCGTCGTAAATATCGCTGAACCGGATCGGGCTTTCGGCCCATTGCCAGCTTTCGTCGGTCGCATATTCCCGCGGGCCGTCCGCGTCGGTCAGATGCAGTGCTGCCAGCAGACGCGGGCCGTCCGCAATCGCCTGATAAACACCGGCAGAAATCCGTCCGGCGAACCAGCCCTTTCCGAGCGTAACGGTCAGTTCATTTTCCTCGCGCAGCAGCGCCGTCAGATCATAGGTCTGTACCTGCAGGCGCGTCGGATAGCTTGTCCAGCCGGGAGCCAGAAAGAAATTTCCGATCCGCTGCCCGTTCAGAAACGCTTCGTAGACGCCGAATGCGGTGATTTCCAGCTTCGCTGCTGCACCGGGGCGCGCGGTAAAATGCTTTCGGAAAACAGGGCATATTTCGCCGATATCCTCCGATGGATAGATCCAGCTTGCGTGCTCTAAAATTTGACTCATATTTTTCACCAAAGCATCGTCATATAGACAATATTTGCTGTCGCGATCTGTCCCCAATGCGTGGCGACCGGCTCTGCGCAGCGCTTTCCGTGATCGAAGAAATCAAGCTGCGCTGCTTCCAGTTCTTCCAACCGGTCGAGCCGTCCGGCGCAGTAATCCTCCAACCGCGCACGGCAGGTCTTTACTCTCTGCATCAGACCGCCGAGCCGGATGTCCTGCACGTCAAAGCCATGCGGCTTGTTTTCCTGCATCCACTGTGCCTGATAGGCATCATGAAAGCGTTCCAGACGCACAAGTGTCTCGTCAAGCTCCGTGAGCATGGCGCGAAGCGCTGTTTTATCTCCTGTGCGGTATGCCTCGTGGCTTCGGACACCGAGTTCTGCCTTGATCTCCAGCACCCGGCACAGCGCGCCGAGCGTCCGGAACAGATAGCCCCACTCCGGCAGCGTTTGCAGTGCTTCCAGCTTTTCGGCGCAAGCGCCGAACTGTGCGCCCTCACCGGACAAAACCGTCTGATCCATCATGCCCATGAACGGATCATTATACAGTAAGAATTTATCCAGATTCCGAACGTTATCGTCAAGGCCGTTGCGCGTTCCGGGCAGATCCAGCTGCATGAAATCGTCGAAGGCTGCACCGAAGCGCTGCGCAAAATGTGCCTTGATCGTTTCGTCATCGGTTTCGCCCTTCGCAAGCTCCGAAGCATAGAACAGCGACGGCAGGAGCGTAAACGGGGAGCATTCCCCGCCGTCGTCACCCCACATGGTCAGAAATACGTCCTGCACGCCATGCTCCCGGCAGCTTGCAAGCGCTGCTTTTGTGATATTCATGCTGTAGCCGTTGTGCGGGGCATAGCCTGTCCACTTCCACAGGCCGCCCGCGAACCATGTGCCGGGCTTCAGCTTCTGATGTGCCTCGATCATGCCGTCATAGTGCGCTTCATCCGCCGAATAATAATCCCAGTAGACAAGTTCCACGTTTGCCGGGATCTTTTCGCGCACAGATTCGTCGATCTGAGCGTTTTGGGCATAATACTGTCCGCCGGTCGCCAGCTTAAAGAACATATCCGACCAGATCAGGAAGCGGAAGCCATATGTTTCGCCGATTTCACATACGCGCTGCAAATGCGCAAGCAACGCCTGTGAGCGGTTGCAGTCGCCGTGCTGGTTGTAATACCGGCCGCGCGCGAACATCTCCGCCTCGTCCATACCGAGATGGATCGTCCGGCAGGAGAGCGACGCGGCAAGGCTCCGGAACATATGGTCAATGAGCGTATACACCCGCTCGTCGCCCGCCAGCAGAATATCATCCGTGTCAAAATGCGGCCAGTATTCCGGCCAGCGCTTGATGGCGTACAGATGCGCCAGCGTCTGGATGCAGGGCATGATCGTCATACCGCGCTCGTTGGCATATGCGTCCAGTTCACGCAGCTCGGCCTGCGTGTAGCGTCCGCGCATATAGCCGAAGTACGGCTCGTCCGGTACCTCATAGGTGTCTTCTGTGTATAAAAGCAGGGTGTTGTATCCGAGGCTTGCCGTGAGATCGACCCACTTTTTGAGCGTGTGCAGATTCGGCACAGCGTTTCTCGAACAGTCGAGCATGGTTCCAAACGTGCGGAACGGTGTGGAATTATCCATTGTGATGGCTCCTTTTCAGATATATCTATCATTTCAGCAGTTTTTTGCTGATTGTCTGCAAATTTGGGTGCTGCGCCCTGCAAACAGCAGGGCGCAGCTGGTTATATGGGGATTACTTAATGTAAGCCTTGCAGAACAGCATCAGAACCTGTGCGATCTGCGCGCGGCTTGCAGGCGCGCCTGGGGTCAGGGTATTGCCGGAAAGGAAGTTCATTCCGACTGCCCACTGCATGGCGGGCCTTGCGTATGCGCTGACAGCGCTGCCGTCCGTGAACGAATCGAGCGAAGCGGACTTCGAGACGTTATACCCCTTATTTTCCGCATAGCGATACAGAATGGTAATCAACTGTTCCAGACTGAGCGTGGCGTTCGGTGCAAATTTTCTGTTTCCGACGCCGTTGACAACACCGGTTTCCGCTGCCCAATCAACAGCTGTGCGGTACCAGTCCGCCGTCAGATCCGTAAAGTTGCTTTTCAGCGCGGCAGGCTCCTTTTCCATGCGCCAGAGGATCGTGACCATCATTGCGCGCGTCATTGCCGCGTCGGGAGAGAACGTAGATGCGCTGGTTCCGTTCATCAGGCCCTTTTCCGTGACATAGCACACAGCTTCATAATAACTGCTCGAATCAGTAACATCCTGGTAGGGATTCTTCCAGGCACTCTGTCCGCCGGACGGCAGTATAGGAAGAATCGGCTTCGGTTCAGGAGCGGGGTCGGGATCAGGGTCGGGATCGGGCTTGGGGCTGGTATCGATGTTCGAGAACGGCAGAAGCGTCATGTCGTGCGTCATCGGATACATGCCGAAGAAGCCGTCATTTGTGATAGGATCATCTGCATCAATTACGTCGAAGACCTTGTTGCCGTCAATATACAGGAACAGACGCACGCCGGTGGGCACATCGATTGCGCCGGTCTTGATGCTATGACGGATATCAGATGTATAGAATTTGTTTTCCACATCGCCGTAAACCGGGTCATAGCCCTCAATCGTACCGATCAGCATCGTGCGGTTCCCGTTTACCCATTTCTGAAGCTCAATGGCATCCTGCTTGAAGACAATGTGGTACATCGTACCGAGCGTGGAATATGGGTCCTGCATCCGCAGAGCATACCCCGTCCAGTCGTTGCCGTCCAGAACAGACTGCACATCAAACTCCAAAATAGCATCGTTGGCAATGCGGTCGCCAATATAGGCGCTGAAACTCTTGGCCGGCGTAAAGAGCGCACCGCCGTTTTCAGCCTCGGCAGGCTCCTGTGTCCAGTCGCTGCGTGCGGCGATGGCCGCGTCCAGCGTCGTTTCCGTACCGGCCAGCGGGCCATCCGCCGTTACATCGCAGGTGACGGTGACCGTCCACGCGATGGTATCTGTGCCGTCAGTAAACGTATAGACAATGGGAGATGTGAAGTTTTGGCGGCTGCCGGAGGCCTTGTCGCAGGTGAAGCCGGGAGCCATCGTGAAATTACCGGCAAGCGATGTGCGGTCAGTGCTTTCCGGCATGAGAATATTTGCGGTATGCGCCAGCTTGTCATATTGCGTGTTGCCGATCTGACTAGGAATTGTAAATGTAAGCAGGCCGGCTGGTTTTTCAAAGTAGTATGCCTCGCCGTCCGGATACTGCATCAATGTCACATTGTGCTTCTCTGCAATACCCATGCGGACACCGTCTTTCACGCTTGGATCTGTTAGACCCGCATTGTTGATAATAGCCTGTGCAGCGGGGTATTGACTGAAATCACCGTCCTCAACATAGGTGTTGTTCTCCTGACGGATATTTACGCCGCTGTCCCAGGAACGGTTCACAGAATAGAAGTTGTCGTGCCAGTAGCAGTCCTTGATGTTGGTCGTCCAGATCTTCTGCCACCAGTAAACGCCGTCGCCGACAACGTTGTTGTACAGTTCCATGCCCGTCGAGCCTTCATCGGTATACAGGCCGCCGTCCTTGTCATACAGGCCATCGCTGTGGTGGTGTAGATAGTTGCCAAACACCTTTGTACCTTCCTGCAGGCCAAGCGAATAGAAGCTGCCGCCGTCATGGATGGTCTTGCCGGTATCATGGATGTAGTTGTTGGAAACGGTGTTGTTTCCGGAGCAGGGAGCGTTTTTCCAGTCCCAGCCCCAGCCAAGCGAAATACCGGTATACGTTGTGTAGCAGACCTCGTTATGGTCAATCACGGTATCAGAGGTATACAGCGCACAGATGGCGCTTGAGCCGAAGATGTCCAGACCAGTGCGCGTGATATAGTTATTGCGCACAACAACGCCCGTTACATCCGTGCCCGGATCGCAATATCCGTGATTATGGCCGGTGTTATTGCCGATAAAGATACCGGAACTGGAAATGTCGTGGATTGCACTGTTTGTAATGGCGCAATCAGAACTACCATTGCCGATGCGGATACCGCCGATGCCAAGATTGCGCAGTTCGCTGTTTGTAATGGTGATATTCTTTGCCGCGTGTGTTTCAATCGCGCCGGGTACATCTCCCCAAACGCCATTGTGCTGGGCATACGTACCGGACTGTGCATCATTGTAGCCAATTTCATTCGGCGTCAGCCAAGAAGTATCTTCAAATTTCACACCGTCAAATGTGATATTTTCGGTTCCCTCAAAGACCAGGAGCTGCTCCGTCACCGGCAGAGTCGCCGACTTGCCATCCATGCTTCCGTCTGGCTTATAATAAAGCTTGCTTTCGCTGCGGTTAAGATACCATTCGCCGGGCTGGTCGATAAATTCATACGCGTTTTCTATCCATGTGATGCGGTCGGAATAGGCCGTGCTTTGGAGCGATGTGAGCCAATCCGTATCAAGATAGATCTCCGTACCGTCAGCAGACACACCGCTATTTCGGAAGATGCGGTGCTGCCACCAGCGCAGGATGTTGATCTCAATATCCGCAGTGTTTTTAAAGTTTTTCAATCCAAAACTCTCCGGAACAGCGTAACCAAGATGCTCCAGATTATCATAGTACATTCCGTTGATGGCATGCTCTGCGGCATAGGTCTTATCGCTGTTATCGTGCAGCGCCGCAATACCGGATGGCGTACACGTTTCACTGCTACTCACCTGCACATAAATCACGCGCCCTATGTCAATGAAATCGGTCGGTGCATAAGCCTCCAGTTCAGTTAGTCGGAAATAAAGCGGCAACCCCTCCTGCTGTCCATCCAGATCGCGAACCTGAATACGCAATTTGCTGGCGGAAACCGGTGCAAATGTAAACAACCGAGAGGTTGTTTCGCCCCAGTCATACCCTTTCAACTGCCTGCACGTCGTCCAATTCTGACCATCTTCGGAAGCAAGAATGGAAAAGTCAACCGGTTTATTATAGGTCTCTTGAATACTGATCTGCACGCCGCCAACCGTCACTGCTGTTCCGTCATCTGTCACTGAAACGTCTACCCACGGTGCAAGCTCACCGCCGTTTGCAGCAAGCCAAGGCCTCAGGAGGCTGTCCGAAGAGATAAATGTCTGCACATCATCGTCAACAAGATTATTCAGCGGATATGTATAGTTTGTGTAATCCTGTAGTGCGCCGCCATTGATCTGATAAATCGGGCTGACACATCCGGGCTTTAGCAAATCGTTCGACGTATCAACCGAAATCGTCTGCGCTACGCCATACGCCTCCAACTCGCTGAGCTGAAAGTAGTAGCTCTCATCCTCAACAAGCTTTTCGAGATTGTGCGCGACAAAACGCAAGCGGGCAGCCTGTAGCGGTTGGAACGTGAACATGGCGGAGGTCTTTTCCTCGCTCCAATCGTAGTTGTCTTCGTTCACAACTGTCTTCCATGTCACACCGTCTACAGAAGTCTGGATTTCAAAGTCATTCGGCACAACACGCGGACGAACGGCAACGCGTACCGCGCCAAGTTGCACAGCAGAGCCGTTATCGCTCAGTCGCACCTCAACCCACGGCGAGAGACTGCCACCGTTGCCAAGCAGCCACTCCGGCTGATACGGTTTGGAGGTGATAAAGCTATAGGCGCTGCTATTGCCGTCTACCAGCGCGTCCAGCGGGAATGTTCCGACTTTATCATAGTTATAGGATTCCTTGTTGGGGTTGTTATGGAAGATGCCCTCTACACATCCAGGGTGCAGCAAATTTGTCGTGTAGTCTATTTCGGCGGGCTCACTGCTGCCGGACTTGGGCGCAAACGCTGCAAATTCCGCAACACGGAGTGCGTATTCCTTGCCGTCGTCGCTTCCAGTACCGGGCGCTTCCACACCGTTTGCGATTTTTGTTGCGTGCAGACGAACCTTCTTCGCTTCACGCGGGCTGAAAATAAAGACAGCTGACTGATTTTGCGACCAGTCAAATCCGGTTTCGCTGTGAACGACTGTCCAGTCCGTGTTGCCGGGATCATTCGACTGTGAAATTTCGATTGTAAAATCTACGGGTTGATTGATGGCGTCAACCGCGATTCGAATTGCTGCAATCTCTGCGTTCTGTCCGTTCTGGCTGATATTTGTACTGAGCCATGGGTAAACGCCCTCGACTTCGATCTGCTGGCGATAATACCCGCCTGTTGTAACGACGGTGTCCGGATTGTTGTCAAACAGGTTCGCGCTGCCATAGCCGGTTTGATTCAGCCAGTTCCAGTCATGATTTTCGTTGTGCCCCAGAACCTCAACAGCAGTCATCAGGTTGGTGTCATAATCAACAACAACCTCCGAGAGATCTGTATTGCTGCCGGTTTTTAGACCCGTTTCCAGTTCGGAAATGGCCAACATATACCGGCCAGGGTTCGTCCTGCTCGCAGTGCCGAGCTTTGTTGCATTTAGCTTAATATAGCGTGCCTGAGCCGGTGCAAAGTTGAATGTTGCAGCGGTAGCAACCACAGGCGACTCATATCCGGTTTGTTCACACTGCACCGTCCAAGCTGTGCCATCCTCTGAGGTTTCAACTGTAAAGTCCTGCGGAAATCCGGCCGCACGGCCGTTTTTATCCGCCTGTATGGACGAATATGCGGTCAGATAGTTGACACTGCGTACTTTTCCGAGATCGAGAACCAGATACTCATTTGCTTCCTGCGTCGTAACGGCAGGAGACATATAACCCTTTGTGCCGAACAGCGTCCAGTCTGTGGGAGACTGTTCCGTCATGGCGCGGGTCTGGTGCTCGCCGTCCACATAGAACTGACGCGAATTGACTGCCGCAGCCGGAACGTCGGCGACATAAATGTTCTTCTGTGCGTCATATATCGTCCAGCCGGTGATGGGCGTGCCGCCGGAAATGACCGGAACCTCGCCGGAAACGGCCTTATATGTGATGACATGGCCGTTCTTGCCAGAGTCGGCAGAGGTGAACGTGATCGCATTGCTGACACGATAGGTTCCGCCGTGCAGCCATACCGTCACATCACCGCCTGCACTCAGCGCTGCAGCAGCGGCTTTTGCCTTTTCAATCGTCTGGAAGGGGGCAACCTGCGTACCGGCGGCGCTGTCGCTGCCGTTGACCGGATCGACCCAGAGCGTCTGCGTATCTACGGCATAGGCAGTGATACCGAGTCCGGCAAATACGCTGACAAGCACGACAAGCGCCAGGAACAGGGAAATTGCTTTTTTCATGGCATAATCTCTCCATCCTCAAAGAATTTGCATACAAAACGGGCAGGATGAGGCAATGAGATGGCTCATCCTGCCCGTCCTTCAGTCAGTCAGACTAAAAATCCTGATGGGGTCGTTTATTTACTTGGTTGCCAGCCATGCGTCGATCTGGGACTGCATTTCGGCAATGATCTGCTCGACGCCGGCGTCCTTCAGAGCGGCGTTGAACGCTTCGAGCGTGCTGTCAACATCGACTGCGCCGCAGTTGAGAGCGGGCAGATATTCTTCGACTACAGCGGAGCACTGCGCGATCTGGGTTGCAACAGGCTCGGAGTCGAATGCGAAGCCGAGGATGCAGGAGGCCTGCGCGTTGGCGTTGATCTCGGCAGTTTCCGGCCAGGTGCCGACCTGAGAAGCGTCGGTGTAGTACTCGTTGAAGACGTTGCCGACGAGGAAGCTCAGCATGCCGGGATAGTCGCTGATGGGCTTGATGAGGCCGTCAGCCTTGTCGCCGACGAATTCATAGTCCGTGCCCTCAATGCCGTGGCAGATGAGGTTCAGGACTTCGGGATCGGAGTCAAGGAGGTTGATGAACGCAACAGCGCGCTCGATGTTCTTGGAGGTTGCGGAGACGGCGGTGATCGTCGCCTGCACAGCGCCGGTCGTCATGGCGCAGTCGCCGAAGGCAATGCCGGTGATGTCATAGCCGCGAAGCTGACCTTCGGTGATGTCGCCGCCGGGCTTGTGCGCCGGGTCGGTGTCGATCGCACGGATGTCATTCTCACCTACAGAGTCAGCACCGGTAACGGCGTCTGTCGGAAAGTAGCCCGCCAGATTCCACTCGCGCATCTTTTCACACAGAGCCTTGAATTCTTCAGACTCAAACTGGTTGAAGACAACGGGAGTTTCGGCAGCATAGTAAACAACACCCGGCGTCGTATTGGAAACGATCACATCATAGCCAAGATAGTTGACCATATTTTCATAAATAAGATGACCGTAATTATAAATCACAACGGCATCCGGCTCACTGGCTTTGATGGTCGCAGCATACTCGTCCAGATCGTCGAGCGTCTTGACAGTGCTGGGATCGAAGCCGTACTTGTTCAGAAGCTCGGTGTTGAAGCGGATACCGGTCTGACGGACATAGATCTGCTGAAGCGGAATGCCGTAGAGCTTGCCGTTTACACGGATTGCATCCCAGACAGCGCTGTTGAGATCAGCGACAACGTCAGGAGCGTACTTATCCAGAACGTCCTGCGTCAACTCGGCATAAGCGCCCTTCGCAACGGCGGGCAGATACGGGTTCCATGCGCCGGTGAAGCAGATATCAAATTCCTCGCCAGCCGTGAACTTCATGTTCATCTTCTCGGTGTACTCGCCGAGAGGGATCATCTCGAACTCGATCTTGGCGTTGATTTTTTCCTTTGTGATCTCGTTGAGTTTCTCATTGATGGCCTCAAAGCCGGGGAAGCTGTCCTGCAGCGCGGGGAATGCCCAGTGCAGCGTGACTTCTTCTGCGAAGGGATTGTCATCTGCCGGGGCGTCAGCCGGAGTTTCGTCCGCGGGAGCGGCGGGTTCCGCAGTTTCGGTGGGAGCGGTGGTTTCTTCCTGGGAGGGCGTCGCAGTCTTGGCGCAGGCGGTGAACATCGCCAGAACCATCAGAGCCGCCAGCAGCAGCGCGAGGAACTTTTTCATTTGTGTTTCTCCTTTTCATTTTTATTATGTCATACCGTTCTGTCAATGATTTTATTCTTTGACAGATCCGATTGCCATACCCTTGACGAAATATTTTTGGAAGCGAGGGAACACCAGCAGCATCGGCGCGACTGTCAGCACGCACATTGCCATACGCATGGCCTCGCCTGGAAGCTTTGCGGCTTCTGCGCCGAGCAGCCCCGTAGACGCGTTATTCTTGAGAAAGTCGACCTTTTCCAGCATACGCTGCAAAAGCAGCTGAATCGTCACATAATTGCCGGTATCCATATACATCATGGCCTCATAGTAGGCGTTCCAATAGGCGACGAACAATGTCAGGCAGATTGTGGCCAACGCAGGCTTTGCAAGCGGGAACATCATGCGCCAGAAAATCTGGTACTCACCTGCACCGTCGATTTTGGCAGATTCGATCATGCTGTAGGGGAGTTTTTCGTAATAGGCACGCATGATGATCGTGTTCATCGCGGAAAACGCGCCCGGCAGAATCAGTACCCAGATGGAATTCTTCAGATTCAGCAGCTTGACATATGTGATGTACTGCGCCGCCATGCCGCCGCTGAAAAACATCGTAAACGTCACGAACAGTGACAGCACACTGCGCCAGCGGAAGGTCGTGCGCGAAATCGCATAGGCATACAGGCTCGTGACCAGACAGCCGATAGCCGTTCCGACGACGCTGACAAAAATCGTGGTGCCGTAAGCCTGCCAGAGCATCTTACTGTCACGGAACAGATAGGAATAGGCCGAGAAATCCAGATGCTTCGGGAGCACGCGGAAGCCATACAGCTTGATGTCCTCGGCACTGGAAAGCGACACGGACAGCACACAGAGAAACGGATACAGAATTGCAAGACAGAGCACGATGAAAATCAGATAGATGAACACTGTTCCAATACGGTTTTTCTTTTTCATTAAAACAGCGTCCCCTCTCCGTTGATTTTTTTCGTGATCTTATTTGCTACGACCAGAATGATAAAGCCGACAACCGACTGACACAGGCCGATGGCCGTGGACATACCCACGTCGCCAGTCACGCGCAGTGCGCGGTAAACATAGGTGTCGATCACGTCCGTCACACTGTAGAGCATACTGGAGTTCTTTGTCAGATAATAGAACATACCAAAGTCTGCGCTGAAGATCCGGCCAAGCGACAAAATAAAGAACATGGTCACGATTGGACGGATGAACGGATACGAGATCTTCCACATGACCTGCCAGCGCGTTGCGCCGTCGAGCTGCGCCGCTTCAAAATAGGATTTGTCGATCGACAGCAGATTTCCGTAATAAATAATAATGCCATAGCCCATGTTCTTCCACAGATAGCAGACAAGCAGAATGTAGGGCCACCATTTTGGCGTTGTGTACCATGAAACCGTTTCTTTTCCGAAGAACGTCAGGATTCCGTTGACAATGCCGTTGACGTCGGCGAGGTTTGCGTAGAGCGCATACGACGCGGCAACCCATGAAACGATAAACGGCAGGAAGATCACCGTCTGGAACGCCTTGATCGCGTGGCGGCTGTTGATCTCATATAAAAGAAGCGCCAGCAGAACGGTGATGACCGTGTTGCACAGCAGAAACAGCAGGTTCAGTCCCAGCGTATTGCGGATCAGCCGTCCGAAGGTACCGGATGTGAAGAAAAACTCAAAATTCTTGAACCCGACCCATTCGCTTCCGAAGATGCCAAGATTGAATTTATAATTCTTGAATGCCAGCACCAGGCCGAACATTGGCAGATACGCAAACAGCGCCAGAAGAATGATGCCTGGCACGCACATGGAAAACAGCTGTCGGTTATCCTTGCGCAAGCTCCGGTTATAAGAAGACCGTCTGCGGATTGTGCCTGGTTCCTGTTTTTTCGTTTCTGCTTTCATCAATACGAACCACCTCTGTCTTCTCGTTGTCGTTTTCGCTAAATTCAGTATAGTGGCGAGGTGCACATTTGTAATCTTTGAATTCTCACGATTGCTTTGAATTGCCCTGAAAGCGGACTTTGATTTTTGAGCGCGACTTTGAATTTTTATGATTATGTTGAAATGTGCGTTGGGATTGTGATATTTTTTAGGTATGCAAATAGTTTTCACCATCCGCTTTGTGGAAACTGCATAGTTGCAATGCTCTGCATGAAGAGGGGGGGGAGGACAACTCGTGCGGCTAATCAAGTCCAATATTCCGACCGATCGAAAGAACAGCTTTTTTATTAAGGTACTCAGCGGCATTCTAGTTTTCTGCCTGCTGCTGGTATCCTTCGTTTTTCTGCTCATTTATCAGAACGTCAAAAAACGGAGTCTGGAACAGTCCTATCTCGCAGAGCAGGATATTGTCTCGAACGTCAGCTATTCCGCCTCCATCATGCAGGACACCGCTTCGTCCATGCTCACGCAACTCAACGGCGATCCGAAACTTTTGCAGCTAATCTACTCCATGGATACAGAAAGCCTGTCGGTCATTCAATCCATGCAGCTGCTGCAAAACTATACGCGCGCGTCGTCATGGCTGGACTCTGTATACATTTATTGTGCAGAGGAAGACTGTATCTGTTATGCCTACGCCAATGGCAACACCTATCAGTTATCATTTGGTACACTGGATGACTTTTTCGACGCAGCGTTCGTTCGGAATCTTGCAGCTGTGTCCCGTGTGACGCAAAAGCCGGCAATGCGCCAACTTCGCTACCGCAGCACGTCCTCCGACAAAACCGTTTTCAGTTATGTTCTGCCGGTCAGAACCTCGCTCAATCGCTACAATGGCTTCTTTGTTGCGAATATCAGCGCCGAGCGGCTGATGCAGCTCGGCTACGGTATGGCAAACGGCACGGAGCGTCAGCTTCTGATCGTGGATGCAAACGGACAGACCTACACAAGCGGCATGACGCTGCTGGAACAGGAACAGACGGATGCCGTGATCGAAGCTGTGCTGGGCGGGGCCGCAGAAAGCGGCCAAATGGTCGTGCAGGAGGCGAATGCGATCTGCACATGGTCGCGCTCTGCCGATACAGACCTGTATTTTATCAGCTGCATCAGCGACTCGGCCATTTCATCACAGCTCCGTGCGCTGACGCGCTGGTTTTTGCTGTTCTATCTGGGCATCGTGGTATTCGCCGTATTGATCTCCGTCTATCTGACAATCCGTATCAACCGTGAATATGCTGCGCTTCAAACGCAGTATACGCTTTCGGAAAAGCGCTACGCCGAAAACTACAGCTATATCAAGCACGCCATTCTCCGCAGCTTTTTTACGCTCCGAAGCAGCGATTTTGTCATCGGGCGGCAATTTTCCGACAATGGCATCGAGTTGGAGCAATATTCCGGCTTTGCGCTGTTCCTGCTCCAGCTCCGGCAGCGGGAGCTTTCGGATGACAATCAGAATATGTCGTACCGCAGAACGCATTTTCTGTTGCAGGAGCAGCTGGACAAGACGCTGCCGCAGGGGACACGCTATGAATTGGTCGATATGCTGCAGGGCCGGTTCCTCCTTGTCTGTGAGCAGCCGGATACGGTAGACACGCAGACGCTTGCCCAAACGCTTTGCGCAGCGTTCTCTGAAGCCGCGCAGTTTTCCGTCTCTGGCGTCTGGTGCAATGGAATTTCTGCCGTCGATCAGCTTCCCGCAGCCTACCGCACACTGAACGAGCGGCTGGATCTGCTGTATTTCTATCCCGCCGGTCACTTTGTTTCCCGCACAGAGCTGGATGCACGTCCGGCCTTTGGCAAGGCACAGGCAGAGCAGATCCGCAGTGAGGTAGTACAAGCTCTCTGCACCCAGCGCTTTGACGATGCCGCTGCAGCGCTTGCGGGCTTCTTTGACGCATGGTTCGAACCGACAGCAGATGTGCCGTATACGCTGGATCTGCTGATTGCAGGCGTTTCTGAATATATCGCAACGTTCAAGCGTGCCTATGCCGTGACGATGGAATATAACCCCTCGCGCTTCCGCACGGAGGTTCTGCGTGCGGAATCTTCCCGCGCAGTCAAGCGGCTGTTTCTGGATCTGGTGCAGGACGTCTCCTGTGCATTTGCCAGCATTGACAACCGCAGCAACTATATCGACGCGCTCATCGGCTATATCGAGCGCAATTATGCCGATCCGAAGCTGAATATTGATGCGCTGGCCGATCATGTCGGTCTGTCCGCGTCGCACATTCAGAATATTTTCAAGGCTGCCACCGGCAGCAGCATTTCGGCCTATCTGCGCCGTCTGCGTCTGAATAAGGCGACGGAGTTTTTGGCGCAGACCGACGTGCCGATCAGTGAAATTGCAGAACGAACCGGTTTCGGAAATTCCAACTATTTCTACACCGTATTTAAGCGCCACTACGCAGTTACGCCGAGTGAATATCGCGCAAACCGTCTGAACCGAGCGGACACAAAGGAGGCCTATAACAATGAAATCAACTGACCTGATTTCAGCCTTTTGTCGCCCTGTTCCATTCTGGAGCTGGAACGACAAATTAGAGCCGGACGAGCTGCGGCGGCAGATCGGTGCGATGCAGGACGCGGGCATGGGCGGATTCTTTATGCACGCGCGGGGCGGACTTGAAACCGAGTATCTGAGCGAGGACTGGTTTTGTGCGGTGGAGGCATCCGTTGACGAGGCGAAAAAGCGCGGGATGCAGGCGTGGTGCTACGATGAAAACGGCTGGCCGAGCGGCTTCGCCGGCGGCAAGCTGCTGGAAGACCCGGAAAACCGGGCGCATTATCTGCGCTTTGAGAAAAAGCCGGGCTTTGATGCAGCCGCGCTTGGCGTTTACACGCTGGAGAACGGTCATATTCGCCGCATCACCGGCGCGGCGAACGGCATTTCAGAGTATCTCTGCGTCTACGACTGCCAGAATTCCTCCACGGTCGATATCCTTGACCCGCGCATCACGGATGCGTTTCTTGCTCTGACGCACGAGAAGTATTTTGAACGCTTCGGTGCGGAATTCGGCAAGGGCATTGCGGGCTTCTTCACCGATGAGCCGCAGTATTTCCGTTATGAGACGGCCTACACGCCGGTGCTGCTGACGGAGTACAAAAAAGCCTACGGCGCAGATATTCTCGATCTACTCGGCGCGCTGTTTGTGGACTGCGAAGAAGCACCCGGTTTCCGCTTCCGCTACTGGCGGCTGATGAATGTACTCTATACCGAAAACTTCATGGGCCGCGTTTACCGCTGGTGCCTGTCACACAACTGCCATCTGACCGGTCACACCGTCGAGGAAAGCGAACTTTACACGCAGATGTGGTGCTGTGCAGGCGTGATGCCGTTTTATGAGTACGAGAGCATTCCGGGCGTGGACTGGCTGGGGCGCAAAATCGGCACGGAGCTGGCCCCGCGGCAGGTTTCGTCCGCCGCGCAGCAGCTTGGCAAAAAGCAGGTGCTGACGGAGACGTTTGCCTGTGCGGGCTGGGACGTGACGCCGAAAGAACTCAAGCGCATCGCCGAATGGCAGTATGTGAACGGCGTAAACCTCATGTGCCAGCATCTGTACCCGTATTCCATCCGCGGCCAGCGCAAGCGGGATTATCCGGCGTTTTATTCGGAGCACAATCCGTGGACGGATGAATTAAAGACGTTCGACGACTATTTCACGGAACTGGGCTATCTGCTTGCCAACAGCCGCGAACAGGCGGATGTGCTGATTCTCCATCCGATACATTCGGCCTATCTGACGTTTGACCGTGCGAACGATGAAGCATCCGTGCGCAGCGTTGGCGAACCGTTCAATGCGCTCATTGAGCGCTTCGGCGCGGCGGGCATCGGGCATCATTACGGCGACGAGCGGCTGATGGAGAAGTACGGCAGCGTCAAGGACGGCAGGCTGACCATTGGACAGTGTACCTATTCCTTCGTTGTGATTCCCGACTGCGACACGCTGGACAGCAGTACCGCCGCGCTTTTGAAGGACTATCTCTCGCAGGGCGGGCGGCTGATGCTGGCGGGACGGAAGCCCACGCGCATCGACGGCGAGCTTGCCGATCTCAGCTTCTTGCAAGGTAACCTGACGTGGGACGAGCTTGTGCGGGAACGTGCACTTCTGCCGGAGGCAAACCGCGACGTGCGCTGCACGCTCCGCTTTGCGGAGAATGGAAATTTCCTGTTTGCAGTCAATCTGTCTGAGACGGACACAGCTGACATGTCTGTAAAACTTCCGTTTGCGGGCGTGGAGGCATACGATCTGCTGACACATAAAACGAAATCCGTTGCTTTTGAAAAGACGACAGACAGGATCGCAGCAAAGCTGCATCTCGCACCCGGTGAGTCTGTGCTTCTCATGCAGAACGATTCCGCGATACCGCAGGCGCAAAAAAGCCCCATTGCCGAAACAATGGAGCTGGGCGGGAAATGGACGCGGTCCGCGCCGGTGCAGAACAGTCTGACGCTGGATATGGCGGCGCTGAGCTATGACGGCAAGACATATACCGAGCTGCTGCCGGTTCCGTATATCTCCGAGCGCCTGCTGCGGGAGAAAACGAATCGGAAGATCTGGCTGCGTTATGCGTTTGCGGCAGATCACCTGCCGGATGATTTGACATTGGAGTTGGAAACGCTCCAACACACAAAACTATCTGTGAACGGCACGGAAATCAGCCTGACCGGTCAGGGGGTCCTTGATCGCTCGTTTGTGCGTGGAAACATTGCCGCGCTTGCCAGAAAGGGTGAAAACGAGATCGTTTTAGAGCTGGACTATTTCCAGTCGCAGCAGACCTATGACGTGTTCGACGGCTTCTATTACGGAAACGGCGAGGTTACAGAGACGCTCATGAACTGCGTCAGCTATGAAACGAATATTGAAGCAATGTACCTGTTCGGCAGCTTCGCCGTACGGCCGGATTCCGGCTGGCAGGCGGGTGAAAACGGCATTCGATTCGGCGAACGCTTCCGCCTCTGCGCGCCGGTTACAGAGCTTGACCCGCAGGATATTACGATGCAGGGCTTCCCGTTCTTCCATGGAGCCATGCGCCTGAAGCGCACGATCACCGTGCAGGACACGAACTGGCAGCTTCGCTGCGCGGGCCGCGTCCAATATGCGCGCGTATTTGTAAACGGCCAGAAGGCCGGAACACTGCTTTTCAGCGATACGCTTGACCTTTCGCCGTATCTGCGTCCGGGCGAAAATACGCTGGAACTGGAGCTGATGGCAAGCAACCGCAATCTTTTGGGCCCGCACCACAACGCAGCGGAGCCTGAGCCGCTTTTCGTCGATCCGACGCTGTTTTCGCTCTACGGAAGCTGGCACAACGGAAAAAGCGGGGGATATCGGGAGGATTATGCGTTTGTGCGGTTCGGGCTGGACACATTGCAATTAGAACGTAATCTGCTTTGATTGCTTTATCAACGGGAGCATAAAAATGAAACGCTCTGAAATTAACAAAGCACTAAAAGAACTTGAAGCCATGTGCGCGAAATACAAGTGCTATCTGCCGCCGTTTTGCAATTTTACCCCGGAGGAGTGGCAGGAAAAGGGTCACGAGTACGATGAAGTCCGCGACTGTATGCTCGGCTGGGACATTACTGATTACGGCCTCGGTAACTTTGACAAATTCGGGTTCTCTCTTATCACCATCCGCAACGGCTGCCGCACGCAGCCGGAAAAATATCCGAAGGTCTACGCAGAGAAGCTGCTGTATCTGAAGGAGGGCCAGATGGCCGCGAACCATTTCCACTGGTACAAGACCGAGGACATTATCAACCGCGGCGGCGGTAACTGCCTCATCCGCGTGTACAACAGCCTGCCGAATGAAGAAATTGATTATGAGTCCGACGTGACCGTCCACTGCGACGGCCTGAAGCGCACGGTTCCCGCGGGCACGCAGATCCGTCTGCGTCCGGGCGAAAGCCTCTGGGTCACGCAAGGAATGTATCACGACTTCGCGGTCGAGGCGGGCACCGGCCCCGTTCTGCTCGGCGAGGTCAGCCAGTGCAGCGACGACAACACCGACAACCGCTTCAACCCGCCTGTCGGCCGCTTCCCGAAGATCGAAGAAGACGAACCGCCGTACCGTCTGCTGTGCAATAAGTATTTCTGACTGACAACCGAATAAAAGCAGGAGGCAGCCCAAAGTTATGGGCCGCCTCCTGCTTTTATTCGGCTGGTTGGTATTAAGGCTGACAAGAAACGTCACTTGTTCAGCTTGCACAGGCGGTTCCGCTCTGCCAGCTGCGCTGCTGCGCGTTTGATCAGCACCTTCGCACTTTCGGTGTCATTGTCGAGAACAGCCCGCTCCAGCTCGTCCATGCAGGCGGAAAGCTCATGTTCAGCGTCCTTTGTTGCGTCATTAGTCACAGGGTCACTGTATCGGAACGCGTCGGAAAGCTTCTGCGCGTCTGCCTTCAGCGCTGCATCCTCACAGCGAGAAACCAGCGCGGCTGCACGGGATTGCAGCGCGCGCATAGCGGCCACATCGGTTTTGAGCTGCGCGTCCTGACGCTCTACTTCGTCGCGCATTGCATCTGCAGCAATGACGCCGACGGCAGCGGCAGCTAACAGCAGCGCAAAAACAATGACTGCGACCCAGACCGGACAGACCTTTGCAAGTGCCATGAACAAAAAGCTCAAGCCAATCTGCACGATCAAATACACGACGCCAATACGCGCAATCGGGAAGCCGTAGAATTTGCTGCGCACGTCCCTGCCCTTTGTAAACGACAGCTTCAGCACATACAGCTGCACGCCGAACGCCGCCAACGTGAACGCCAGCGCCAGCCAGAACACAGCGGTCTTTGCGAACGGAATCACAAACGCCAGCAGCAGATACGCCGCCAGCACAATGGCGACAATCAGGATGGTTTGAAGCTTTCCTTTCTGTGGTTTCATTTCTCTACCTCCCATCAATAATCCTTGGGCGCAAAGCATTGCTTACACTTTTTGAAGACCAGCCCGCCAAATTCACTGCCACAATGTGAACACAGGCCTTTTGCTCTCCAGATTTCAGCTTGATGCTTGCCAAACTGATTCCCCTTGACCATGCACATACGAACAACTTGATCCGGAATCGATATGGATTTGAGGCAGTCGCGGTTAATGAAGTCACCTGTGCAAAATGCCTCCGGGCCGATACGCCTGACCGTGGACGGAATCACGACCTTCTGCAGCTTTATGCATCTCGCAAAAGCTGCATCACCAATTTCCGTTACGCCTTCCGGGATTACAGCCTCGGTAAAGCTCACGCAGTTTTCAAAGCAATGGATACCAAACTCGGCGGGCCGGTCTGGAAGCTTGACCGAGCGCAGAGCTTGACATTCTGCAAAACAATATGCCGGAATTTCTAAAAGCCCTTTTGGGAGAGTAGCTTTTTCCAGTTGCGTACAGCGGCTAAAAGCCCCAGTACCAATGCTTTCCACACTTTCGGGCAGGGTAATCTCTTTTAGATTAGAGCAGTTTGAAAAAACATGGCTGCCAAGGTTTTTTATATGAGTAGGAATTTTAATCGTTGAAAGGCTTCTGCAACAAAAGAAAGCACTATCGCCAATTTGTGTTAGGTTTTCAGGCAACATAATCTGCTTCAGTTGCTCGCAACATGAAAACGCACGTTCTCCAATCTTTGTCACACTGTTCGGGATAGTTACGCCGAGCAGCTTTTGATACCCCTCAAACACACCGCTGACAACGCTAGACCTGCCAATTGCCGTAACGCCGTCTGGAATCTCCACATATTCCGCCTTTCCATGGTATCTGACCAAAACACCGTTTTCAATCTCAAAATCTCGTATTTGCCGCAGGTTTCGATACATTTTATTTGCAAACACATCGTTCGGTACGGCTGCCAGAATCTTTTTGACCGTCTTTTCAGCCTCGTCATAGTCAAGCGCGTTCATATACGTCTGAACCAGCATCTTCAACCGCGCCACATCATTCGGCGAACTGGTCACATTGGCTGCACCTCTGGCCTTGACCGTGCCTCTGATCTCCTGAATTTTTGCTTTTGCCCACTCGGTCGAATACTCCACGCCGCACGAATCGCACTCGAAGACGCCGCCGGGCTTGCCGACCAGCTTGCCCCCGCAGATCTCACACTCCAGCTTCGCCGCCATTTACAAATCCTCCTTCTTCCGTCCGCAGTTCGGGCAGAAGTTCGTCATAATATCCTTTGTGCCGCAGTCCGGGCATGTCCAGCTGCGCTTTTCTTCCGGTTTCCGTGCGCCGCAGTTCGGGCAGAACTTGCTCAGAATATCTTTTGTGCCGCAGTCCGGACAAGTCCAACCACTTGATTCTTCCGGCTTCTTTGCGCCGCAGTTCGGGCAGAATTTGCTCTGGATGTTCTTCGTGCCGCACTGCGCGCAGTCCCAGCCAGTCTTCGCTTCAGGCTTTTTGCCGCCGCAGTCGGGGCAGAAATTCGTAGTGATGTTCTTGTGACCGCACACTGGGCAGTCCCAGCCGACCGCAACGGCTGCGCCGACTGCCGCGCCCATCTGCGCGGCATCCTGTGTCATGGGATTCAGCGCGTCCTTCGTCATGCCGATGACGCTGCTCATCGCGCCGAGGCTCACGCCAAGCCCCGCGAGGTCGCCCAGCGCACCAGCGGCGTTCGCGCCGCCGCCAAGACCATTTTTCATCGCTTCCAGCCCGACCTGCCGGGACGTTTCCTGCTGATAGGTGTAGCCCTTCATGCGCATCTCCTGCGCCTCGGCTTCCGCCTGCATCCGGTAGATGTCTGCCTGCGCCTGACCCGCGATTCGCGCTGCGTCGGCATCACCCTGCGCAGTGATGGTTTTCAGGCGGGCTTCCGTCTGCGCCTCCACCGCCTTGCGCTCGAACGCCGCTTCCGCCTCGGCTTTGCGGATTTCCTCGTCGCGCGTTTTCAGGTACAAATCCGCGTGCTGCTGCTTCATGCGGCGGAAATTCGGGTCGTCGTCCGGCGTGACGATGTTGCTGACGTAAAATTTCGGCACTTCCAGCCCGTACGATGCCAGTTCCGCGTTGATGGCGTCGCGCAGACCGCGGCTGATGGTGTCGAGATGCTCGTCCAGCTCCAGGACGGAAATGTGGTTGCTCTTGATGATTTTCGCCAGATTCGCCTTCACCTGCGTCATGATGAGCGTGCGGAAGTACCCCAGCCCGTTCTGGTTAAAGACTTCCTCCTGCTTCAGCCCCGCTGCCGTGCCGACGACGCGGATGAGCAGCCGCCGCGCGTCGCTGACCCGCAGGTTAAACGCGCCCGACGCCCCCAGTTCCACATGGATGCCCGTCACCGGGTCAAACATGCCGACTTTGCTCGGCGTGCCCCACTTGATGCCCAGCTGCGTCGTCAGGTTGACGAAATAGACCTCCGCACGGAAGGGCGTGCCCTGCGTCGGCAGCTGGTAGATGCTGTTCATCTTGGGGAGCGTGGCGGTTTCCAGCGTGTAGCGTCCCGCCGGAAAGGAATCCAGCGCTTCGCCGTTGCGGAAGAACACGGCTTCCTGACTTTCGTGCACAATCAGCTGCGTTCCCGTAGTGAAATCCGTCAGCGGGTGCTTCCACACAATCGTCTGATTGTCGCCCTCATAGCGGATGACCGCCGGAATGCCCTCCGCGCGCACCTGCGCCTTCTTCACCTCCGCCTGTACGTCGTTCACCGCACCGCAGACGGGGCAGTCCACCTCGTCCACTGTGCTGTCCGCGTTCAGCTGGCAGCCGCACCGATGGCAGCGGAACGACACGGCTTCCCCCACCATCAGCGCCGACTGGCACACCGGGCAGCGGGCATCCACCCCGTCGGCTTGGTCGAAAACGACCTGATTGCCGCAGGACGGGCACTTGCGGCTGGCTAACCTTTCGGTTTTGACATCAATGATATTGCCGCACGCGCAGCGGACGCGGCGGCTTGCGAACAGGCCCGTGCTGGCCTGCACATACTGGTGGCAGACAGGGCAGGCGATAACGAATTTACTCATAACGGCAGTTCCTCCTCTATCTCATTCCTCATGTTGGAAATTGCGCATGTGAAAGGAAAACATTCCACTTTGATTGTACTGCATGTGTACCCGCTTTGCAAGTGGTTACAGGGGGCTTTGCGACTTTTTATGCCCGGATGCGACAAAAACAAGGCGGCTTCCGCATGAAGGAAGTCGCCGCCGTTGGATATTATTCAGTTGAGGGATTTTGATGCGCATTTTTGGTACAGCTATCGCACAATTTCATTTCAATTTCGCCCTGAAACTTACTTGCGGAAATTTTTGATGTGTCCATGACATATTTTCTGATTGCATCGTACTGTGCTAATTCTGCCGGAATGTCCACTACTTCCGGCGCAAATGTCAACTGTGCAGATTTATAGTTTTTCTCACTGAAATGCATCAAAACGCAGTATTTCTTATCAGGTTTTATCTTCTTCGCCGCTCTTCCAGTAACTCTGATAAGCAAACGCGTCTCTTTTTCGTAATACCATATAAGCCCCTTTAGAAACCCATTGTACTTCATCTTTAACTTTTCTTTTTGATACGCTGGGATTTTATAATTTGTCATCGTATTGTATTTCAAGCTCAAGTTTTCTTTCGTATCTCCTCCACAATACAGCACATCTCGGAAGTTCTTTTCCATGTTAATTCCGTCTTCCAAGGTGCAAATTACAACAGGTTTATCATTGTCATCATATTCTGCCAATTCAAACATTGCAGACTTCAGCATGTCCTTCATTGCTGTATCCGTAAATCCGATTCGTCCACCATGCCCAGTTAAGCCTGCATAAAGATACCATAATGGTAAGTTTTCATTGATTCCCGTACTGAAACACAATGAAAAATAAAATTGCGGGGTATCAAACTGTTTCCGGTCTATATGGTCGTTAAATCTTGATACGTTCGATATTCTAAACGTGCGTGTTCCCAGTATTCCATCTATTGCTTTTAGGGATGTATAGTGGAAATAGCGTTCATGGTTATATTGCCGCCCATCAAGATACATCATCAATTGTGGTACATCTTCTATCGAGCCAAATTGATTCCATTTGAGCTGTGTCATACTGCTCAATCCTCCTTGTCCATATTTCTTGTTTTGCATTTGTAATTCGTGTTGTTCCTCCTTTCAGAAGAGGTCGGGAGCGCTTTTGGCGCAGTCGCTTTCCGGCGTTCCCGCCCCTGAGTTTCTTCTGTTAGAATGATTGAAGATTAGAAAATTCCAGCTTCAAGATTCACCCACAAAGCGGGGCGGACAGAACCAGAGCCAACGTTGACGCGGTTAGCGTAGAGAGAACCGTCGGTGCTCACATACGCGGCATCGTACTGACTGACGCCAGGCGACCGCAGCCGCCACCACCCGGCATCAATGCCATCAGCGGTTTTATAGGAAGAATTTTTCCCTGTTCCCTGTGCAATCGCGTACGCTGTCGGTGCTACTCGCGACTTCGTGTTGCTGCTGTTGTTATACGTTACACCAAAATACTTGTTGGCTTCTGCATAACTCAACAGGAACACCTTATCCTGCGTATTTTTCCCACCGTTCGTACTCCATCCGCTGTAACACTGATTTTTGCTGTTATCCACGTTCGTTGTCAGAATCGCCGCCTGTTCAGCACTGCTGAACGCCTTGTTGTAGAATGTGCCGTTCAGCCACGTCCGCAGGGTACAGGTTTCCCATGTAACGCTGGTATAGTCTTTGTTGTACGGCTGTGCATCCAGCCCGTAGCGGCTAATCAGCAGTGCCTTGTCACCATCCCGCGCCAGCACAAGCCACTCAATCGGCGTTGCATCGTTTCCTGCTTTTGTCTGTGGATACGTCCCGAAAGTGATGTAATTGCCGACAGCAAACTTCGCGTCGCGTGCTGCTGCTATCATATTATCATCTTCTGCCAGCAGTTTGTCAACGTCTTTGTAGCCGGTAAGCGTCACATAGATGGCGTACGCTTCATCATATCGTGCCGCAGCGTTTAGATTGTTCGCCTGCTGATACTTCGTTTCCGAAAGTTGCTGTGCAGCGTCGCTATAATCCCCCAACTCCGCAAACGCTGCAATTGCATCGTCATACTGCCCTTCTTCGCGCAACGCCACCGCCTGCTGATACTTCGTTTCCGTAATTTGCGCCGCAGCGTCGCAATAATCCCCCAACTCCGCAAACGCTGCAATTGCATCGTCATACTGCCCTTCTTCGCGCAACGCCACCGCCTGCTGATACTTCGTTTCCGTAATTTGCGCCGCAGCGTCGCAATAATCCCCCAACTCCGCAAACGCTGCAATTGCATCGTCATACTGCCCTTCTTCG